>Ga0157364_1002831_pt1 | contig 16519 bp, 9 predicted proteins | sample AttsexASBM2_FD_111476 | JGI IMG/M metagenome (GOLD analysis project Ga0157364, IMG submission 111476) | Fungus gardens microbial communities from leaf cutter ant in Ribeirão Preto, State of São Paulo, Brazil - Atta sexdens ASBM2 | ecosystem: Host-associated > Fungi > Mycelium > Unclassified ... | reverse complement strand
TACATACATACACATATATATATATATATATATATATATATATATATATATATATATATATATATATTGAGACAAGGATACAAATAGGATTATATGTATATGTATATGTGTGTATGTATATATGTATATATATATATATGTGCATACATACATATATGTATATAGCAGATATACATTATATATAAATATATATAGAGATATAAATATAAATATAAAATTGCGAGATTAAGAAATAGTTATTTCTACTACTCTAATTTGTCGCTTCTACGTGTGGTTGTTGTATAAAAAAAAAGATTCATTGATTTATTATTATTGTTATTACACGATTATCATTAATGTTAACGATTACCACTATTACTGCTATAACTACTACTGCTGCAACTACTATTACTACTGTTACCATTACTATTATTACTACTATACTATTACTATTACTACTATTACTATATTATTATTCTTACTGTATTATTACTATCGCCGTCGTTGTCGCCGGGAGTAAAAAGAAAAGGGGAGAGTATCTATTCTTTACTTTTGTCTATCGATCGATAAATTGAAAATTTTGTCTGTAGGCTGCGACGATCGGCATAATCTCCTTTTTTTTTTTAAAAAAAACGTGACAAACGCCATAATTGACACACATTCATGTTCAAATAAATTCAAAATGTTATTTATATATAGGTATATACATATATGCATATGTATGTATATACAATATATATATATATACATATATATATATATATATATATATATATATATATGTATATATGTATAACATAGACCGTGTTACATTTTGTTTGTGTATGTGTTTGTGTGCGTGCGTGCGCGTGTATTTGTGCTTGGGTGTGCGACGTGCGTGTGTACGTGCGTGTGCGTATGTATGTGCCTGGGTGTGCATGCACGCGCGTGTGTGTACATATACGTGTAACGTAACGCGGTCTTTATTATTATAAACGTTTATAAATACGAGTTTTACGAACGTTAATGAAATCGAGTGACTAAAGTATCGATATATATATATTCTCATTTTTTAGATATCTTTTCACATCGATTGAAAGTTCGGAGAAGCACACGTCCGCGCGCGCATGCGACGCAACTGTTATTATGATTATAATTACAAATTGCTGCAGCGTTATTCGCGTATTTCATAGTTAATTCATATCGAAGAGTTTTTCAAACGCGCGGAGAAGGACGTCTCTCGCGATGCTCGCTGAAAGTTGTTTGCAACTTATTAAATCTCATAAGAATTCAAATTGAAACCATACACAATAGAGTATAAATTATTGCATTATATCAATGCGAAGTGTGCAGGTGTTTGTACTCGTATCAGAAAAAAAAATTTAATCGGATTTCTCCGTTGAGTCATGTATCCTTCAAGAATTTCTTCCTTTATCAAATATTATCGTAATCTCTCATTCTGTATCTTCATATATCAGCAATAACATGATTTTCAACGAATTCAATCCGAATTTTTTTCTGATATGGATACACCGTACAGTGGCGTAATCGACATTCGGAAGGTCCTTTCGAATTCGATATTCTTCTCTTTCAGAATTTTATCTTTTCATAATTTTTCTCTTTACTTCTCTCGTTCTTTTTTATCTCTCTGTTTTTTCTTAATTACCTTTAATCAGGCTACGAAATCGCGTTGATTGCACCACTGGCATGGTACATATAGTGTAAACTACGTATTATATATATGTAAGTATAATCTCCAGATTTCTCACACATTCCGTAGCGGTTTGCTCATTTTCCATCTTAGCTCGCGTATCGTAATCTCTTTCTCCGCGTTTCTCCCGAGTATGACGATCTCTTGTCAGTGCCGATTATCGCGTAATTAGTATCGCATAACGAAAAGGTGCGACGAGAAATCTCGAGCTCCAATGTGTTCGACAATGTATCTTGTCGTTGTGCTTTCTTGTCTGATTTGTATCGACGTGATGAGATTACCGTACTTGTACTCTTGTGCATGAATGACAGCTCTCGAGGATTAATGAGAATTATACAAGGCTTCTCGCGATTACGTTAACATCACATGTTGTAGATTTAATTATCTCGCATCTATACATATAAATGATACACGTGTCCGAGAATATATGAAGAAGAAAAAGATACATATGGCTATGCTCGCACTGACTCACGTTTGTAAGTAAATGTCGCGCGAGTAAGAAAGCTCGATATCTAGATATCTAGATGTCCGACTGAAAGCAGCTACAACATCGTTACTTTCATTAGAAATTTATCCAATTGTTTTCATTGTTAACTCTTTTGTATTATAGATGAACATATCTTTGTAATCGAATCCCGAAATCTATAGTGAAATTTAGCGGGAAAAGAGCAAAGCGAATTTTAAAATATCGTGTGTCAACCGTGTGTCTCTTGCCATTATCATTATCGTTCTTTCATATAAATTCATTCTTTCAAGCGAATGTTCGGCTTCTAATTCTAAAGATCGCATAAGCGATCTTTGTGTTAAATGTAACTCGAATTTAAGCGAAAGAGACAAACTGCTGGATCATATACACAAGAAATTAAATTTGTTTTTTTCATAAATGAAATTTAAGCATATTCTTCGTGAAAATTTTCAATTAGTGATTATGCTGTGTAAGTATTTGGAAAATATATGTTGTAATGATGACAAATTAGTTGCAGTTTAAAATTGCGTGCGTATCTGAACAATGTCTGTCATTTCACTTTAAACTCTGATTTGTCATTGATGCATGTTTCAAGGATGGTCTGCATGTCGCGATCTACGAATAAACGTACGATAACGCGTATACATGCGTGCGTCAGTGCATGATCACTCCTATAGCACAAAAGTTGCAGCAACACTACTGCAACATTGCAGCAATATTGCTGCAAATTCTGTGCTGTATGAAAATATTTTGAGGTACTGGTTCGACTGATAAGTAATGACAGAGTATAATGTCATCGGTTACCTAAAAAACGATCCGATCGATGACCGAACTTAGTCTTATTGATGCGTAAGGATCCAACGCGTAGGACCAAGATTATTCATGTTAACTCTAACGTTACTTTCTTATTATCACTTTTGATGCAAATTTTTGTTAGCATCAAACCTTGGTTTTTATCTATTTTATTAATTCGCTGTTAATCTTTATTTGATTTTTCTTATTTTTTTTGTACACTATTATTTAAAATTCAAAGAACTCGAGTGTTTTATGAGAACTTACATGATGTAATTATTTGTTTGGATATTTCATATTTATTCGTTCGTTTTCAGTTTGTTTGCAAACGGATAATGCGCGCATTGCATCGGAAGATGCAAAGTACAGATTATTTTTTCCTTCTTTTTTTCTTTTCTTAATTTTTCTTTTATTCTCGTAAGACTCGCAGAACGATGCTGTTTAATTACGATGGTGTTTAATTACGCGTCGTGCAATCCGATTATGCCTCGAAAAGTCTGAAAGTGATGTTCCTTTCGGACATTGTAAACAATTGTAACAATTATCCTGGTTATAATATCAATATTATTACATTTATTGTAATTACCATTATCACCATTAATTATTATGTCGTTATTGTTATCATTATTATCTCATACATGGATATATGTATATATACACACATATACATATATACGCATGTTACATCTTTATGTGTATACGTACATACTTATACATTAAACCGCGCACGCATTTTGCATGCGATATGAGCAATGACGAGCCCGCAATCCCAGGTATTTGTATTTCTATTTAACATAGAAGTAAACGCGTGTAACGAAGCGGTGAAAATACTGTTTCGTCTAGAAACTTTTCACTTGACGACTGTAATTAAAAAAACGCTATTTTCCGTTGGTCTTTCTTATAAACTGCAAAAGAAGGAAACGCCGCAGCACATCCATGCACGGCATATTTGTATAACGTAATGTTATATTAAAGAAATAAGAGGAAAGAGAAACAAAGTATAGGATGAAAATAGCGAGTTTTTATATAGGACATATGCGCGCGAGAATATATATTCCGAAATAGTGTTTTATCCATTTCGAAGGAAATTTTGAGAAAAAGAGAAAGAGGGGGAGAGAGAGAGAGAGAGAGAGAGAGAGAGAAAGAGAGAGAGAAAATTTGCACGTCTGGCTGAGATTATCTCTTGGAAGTGTGCGAATGTTATACATCCAGAAATTTATCTTTCATCTAGTCTAAGAATTAATCGAAATCTAGATGTGACATGGTCGATTTGATTTAATTTTAGAACTAAATATCCATTTTTGCACTTCTCGATTAAATTAAACAAGCTAAGTGTGTAAAACTTGAAATAATCACTTACACATACACGGAAATCTCGAAATGATCGTGCTCGATTTAATATCCTGTTCTATATTTTTGCAATCAGCAAGAAAAATGGGATCAAGTTCTCGGTTTTCAATTAATACGATAAATCATTTTGTTCGATTTGAATAATATGAAAATTACAGTGAAATGCTCATTGCTATATATTTCTGTATATGTATACATTGTTTATAGATTCTTTTACGGAATTTATGTGTGTAACAAATTCTTTAAATTAAAATTATACACATTTATATTTAAATGATTCTTCTTTCGTAATAATCAACACTATACTTTTTACATGATATTCTGATAAGTGATTTAATGTTATTTACAGCACACTTGATCCCATTGGCTCGATTTGAATTCAGAATTATATCTGAAACGAGAAGCGCGTAACGGTAGTCAACAGCGTATTTGAATTATACATGCAAAGACTCGATTCGGTCTCGGCCGGATATGTGAGATATCTTGAAAGCGAATATTTGTAAAGAACTCTCAATGCATCACATTTTGCGCAATCACTGTTGCGTTTTAGGAAGACTTGCGACGATGTGATCGAATAAAACGCGATCCTGCAATAAATGATAAAATCGAAAAATTTCTACGGAAGTTCATGAATATTCGCGTATTCTCAAACGTTGAAATCGACGAAAGAGAATAGTCCTCTAATGAAGAAACCTTTAAGTTTTATATCTATTTTAAAAAATATGAATTTTTGTTCGATTTTTTTTTTCACAAGGCTTAATTTCTTTCATTCTCTTTTAGTTTACTTAGTGTTTTGCAGAAAAAACTCAGCTAGGCGAAATGTCGAGTTATACGAAAGATTATTGATTCTATCCTCTCCCCTTCCCTCTTTCTCTCTCTCTCTCTCTCTCTCTCTCTCTCCCCCCCTTCTTCCCTCTCTCCTCTCCTTCTTTCTCTCTCATCGATAAATTTAATGTATAATCGCACTAAACTTCATTATTACAGACATTATTAAATCTATAGATTAAATCTACAGATAAACGGATAAGCGATCGCGATTACAATTTTGTCCTAATATATTGAGAGAAATAAAAACAAAAGAAACATACATGGCACATACACACATATACAAAGCCGCGCCCACAGTCGATCCATATGCATGTTCTACGCGTGCACGTCGCTTTTCGATCGAAAATTTTCTATTATTTCTTGTTCTTTTTTCGTTCTCTCTGAGGTTTGAAATTACACAATTCTTAATATAACGTATTCGTGATGCACATTTTACACTCAGAATTTTCATTTGTTTTCCTCTCCCACGCCTGAAAATATTTATCTTGTTTTAAGTGCAAAAAATTTTGAAATTTTCAAGCAATACGAAAATCTATTTATTATCTATTTATTATTTATGAAATTATATTTGTAAATATAAATTTCAATTTTTCTGCTTGAGACTTGAATCTGTTTTGATTCGATTGTAAGCAATATTGCGAAAAATTCCTCATATTTGAAATTTTGCCTTGTTACAAATGAAAATGTGGAATGCGTATCATCCTTTTATAGATTATTAGATTTTTGTATACATCAATATTATGGGATGTTATATATATATATATAACATATACTTAAAATCTTTAGAAATCTTTATTGTTAATTTTTTATAGTTTATAGTTTTTAGTGACAAGATTTACGAACGAGATTAGCTTCGCGAATTGTTTGGGATAAGATAAGAAATGTATTTCTTAACCTTGCGTATTCTTGATATTTTATGTTATTGCATACAAATTGTCAGTCTTTTTGCTTCGCTTAACAGTGATTAATCTCTGTACTAATAATATAATCGAATCATTAGACAAAATTTGATAGACATTTATATATACGTCGTAACGATTGCAAACAGATTTATATTCAACGAAAATTGTAATATGTTTGATAAAACTTAAATGAAAGATGTTTGTTAGAAAGACAAGTTGGAGAAGATCAAAGACTGTCGATGATAAAATTCCATCAATAAATTCAATTAATCATCTGATTAGGTACTTTTTTTATAATTCAAAATAACAGCGCGGAAATGTATGATGTCTCTGTTATTCTTTTTTATTAATATCGCTATTATTTGGATACATTTACAATTCGTATATTAATCGTATTAATATTTAGTATTAATATTATTATTTCAATCATTATTATTTCATTATTATTGATTTTATTGTTATTATACGATTTATTACAAATGCAGCATTCATATTTTGTTATTAAATTAGATTCTGTTGTTGAACGTGTAATTTAATTTTGTATATTTGTTGTTTTTAGTTATTTCACTTCCCGTTCTTTCTTCCATGTCATTAATTCAAAATAAAGAATTAGATATCTCGGTGTGTCTCAGCGTTGCTACACATTCGTTGTCAATTTGATTTTGACAATGCAAGAATTTGTTTACATTCACACGCTCGCGAGATCTTCGATAATCCCAATTCAATCTTGATCAAATGTTTTGTGTGTGTGTATGTGTGTATGTGTGTGTGTGTATGTGTGTGTGTGTGTGTGTGTGTGTGTGTGTGTGTGTGTGTGTGTATTTGTCATGTGTGTGTTATTATAAGTCATAAGAATAATTTTATCGCACTGTACATTGTTACGCGTGCATCGTAAACGCCATCACTTTTAGAATTCTTTCAAAATCCTAGCAGAGAGAGGGAGAGAGAGTTTTTGTTCAATTATTATACGTGACGTTGAGCGCATAAACAAAAAGAATTGACGCTGATGGGATTAACGAGAATAACGATACTGCTATTATATTATGCGTTCGTTTACACTTTTATTATAAACAAGCTCTTCTTAACAATACATAATTGTAAAGACATGTCGTTCATTCTTACATGTTGCTCATCTAACGATCGTTAGTCATATTCTATCAATATGACATGACTATTGTCTAAGGATTAATAAAATTGCACAAGCGGCGATGCTACGCGAGATGCGGCATCGCAACACGATTATCGTCGATAGTCGATTTCTAAAACCCTTAGCATTTTTCATAAATCTGCCTATATCTCAAGTAGACACAATTACTATTACCGATTACTTCATTGCTTTAACTAAAAAACCTGTAAGGCACGTATTACGGTTCGCCTTACGACAAAAATTTTCATGTCCTAATAACATTAGAATCGCATTATCCTTTTCTACGGGATCAAACTGTATTACTGTCACTTCATTCATCGTTATTATTATTCCTTGAATCTCGATGATAAATGTAAATTAATAACATACAGAACGGATGTTAAAAGTTGACCGTGCAATTTACAAGATATTTGTGCCTGCAGTAACAACAGAAGAAAATAAAACGTCTCTCTTGATCATATTAAGTTATAACCCAGTACTATGTATTTGTCCTCTCTCTCTCATACACGAAATACAATTCTACTAAGTTTTATGAAATACTATTTTAATTTTGATACATATAGAAAATATTGGTAAGAGACTTTAATAGTTAAAATAATAAATTAAAGACTACACATGTAAAAATAAGACATAAAGATTGGAAATCTCAATAGTCTCTGACTGCACAAGTCGATATTTTTTCTTGTCATCAAAAATATTTAACATAATAATTTAACATCATTAACATGATTAAGCATGCACAGGCGATTATCATCTAATAATATAAAAAAATATTTAATAATATAAAAACAGACGAAATGTCTTTTATTGCAAACTTTCAACTAGTTAGCAGTTAGAGAATGCTAATTTTGTACTGCTTATAATTTCATCGACAACAATACTTTTGCAAAATATACGAATAATATATAACTTGGATAAATATTGATAGACTATCATACTTCGTGATAATCATGTAATAATATTAAATGTAAAATATATACAGAGATCGAAATTCTTTTTTTCGATATATTAAAAATATAAATCCACTATGAATATGATTGTACATAAGATGAAGAAAAGATATAAACTTCGATATTCGAAGAATCGAGTACTGATTAAATCCATTTCAGTTTGGTATTTTATTATAAACGCAAGATATAATAATATATGAATACGTAATGATATTCGCAATGCTATCATATTTTATAAATGTATCTTTACACCAAAATACCGTTCGAATTGGACTTAAGGTATCACGAGATCTGTTCATGCCGATCAGCATCTTCCATATTTATTGATTCGATCGGTAAATAAAGGATTATCATAGTCGCAGTTTCACAATTGATACGCGAGTTTCGTTTTATTATCGCTTGTTATTACTTGCAGTACGTCGAAGACGATTCAACCACCTCGTAAATCGCCACCCTCGTCGCTGCTCCGTCTCCTGTTGCGACCTCGACCTACAAAACAATCGACATAGCTCGTATAATTTTCATTCATTCGGACATAATAATCAGTAAACACGATCATCACATCACAAATTTCGTTCGATAATATTTGGATTATCTGTTTCAATAAACAAGAACAGATGCAAAATCATAGCTTTAAATATATTAGTTCTAAAACAAGAAAGATTATAATTATTATTTAATTTTTTGAAATTATTCATTTTTTGTCCTTAACGTAAATTATCTATCGCTAAAAACAAAAATTCGTAAGTTTTTGAAAAGATATACGGACGTATAATCACACATAATAAATATATGAATATTTATACAATATATAGAATATTGTGCATATACATAATATTCTATGCGTTATAAATACAAATTAAAAATATTATTCGTACTAAAATATCATTGCTAATGGTGGTACCAGTACCATTGTTGGCATGTTGAGGTTTCGATTCACTGTAGTTGTGATCACGCTTATTGATTTCAAGATTTGACATTTTCTCCTTTTTTTTTCCTTCCTTATACTAGAATCATTTATACTTGCTCTTTATAAAATATCATTTCTTCCAAAATTTCTTAAAATAATTTTTTCAATAATACATATATGTATTCAAAATTTAGAAATATATGTACATAATTCGGTAAGATTATTCTTTTATTATATATATATATATATATAAATTATTCTTTTTACAATTTTTCTTTTATAATTTTTATAATCTTTTATAATTTTAATAAAAAAGAGAATTCAGGATTACAACTTTATCATTGCATAAAATATCAAAAACTTTTCGACAATTAGTTAAAAATTTTATTTCTTGTAGTTTTAAAATGCACGCAGCAGCGTGATTTTACATTATGCAATCATTCAAACTTCATAAATTTCGTATATTTGTTACTCATATACAATAAAAATAATGATCCTAGTAAGATAAAAGAATTACAACATTTTAATATATTGGTTTCTATTTTAATGACAATAAATCAAATGTATGTTTCGTTTTGATGTAATGTATTAATTAGAGATATGTTTTAAGAATATTGAATCTAAATATATGCATAATACGCTTCGAAGCAATTAACAAATAGCAATTAACAAATAGTATAACATCTCTGAAAAGTATTGCATATAAAATAAAGAAAATCTAAATAAATGAAATTTTAGCAAAAAGAAGAAAAAGAGAAATAAATGTTATGAAGTCATTTGTATATTTTGAACTCTAAAATTGAATGCGAAACATTAGCGTGAATAATAAACTGTCTGTGAAGACATTATTACAATAATTTATGATTTTATACTAGATATTTAAGAAATGCTCAAAATATTAATCAAATATTGGGTCGAACATTGGAAAAAAAGAAAAAAAGATGAATTTTGTTAAATTTCATTGATATTTCACAATTTAAAAATTTGAGTAAGAACACATTCAATGCAATAAAATTCAGATAAAGCTTTACATTATCCAATTCAATCACCATGTATTCTAATACTTGCGCACAACAATGGAAGACTCGGAAAAAAATCTTAGGATTTTTTCCTACTTATATATTCCTGTACATATTAATATAACATATTATAACATATTATAACAAAGAGATTCTGTAAAGAGAATATTATTATAAATTTTCACTACCTCTGCGTATCTGATTGAGACATGCCAACATTCTGATCATAAAAACCGCTGGTACAGTAATTGTATCTTTGGTCTCTTCCAACATAACTGCGTTTCTCTTTTTCAGCTGAAAATAAAATAAAACATCATTTTCAAATTTCAAGTCGTTCTATCTTATTTTACATTGATGCACATGTACACACACGCACGCATGCACTTATTTCATTCAAAATAAACAACAACTTACGTCTTCCGCAAACTTTTCGTCAAAATTTGGTTCGTCGTTGATTGGCGCCCACAATTTAACATCGTAATCAATGCCGGAAGTAGCCAGCATTGGAAGATATGGATGCGGTTGCAAACAATTGACCACGTGCTGATCTGCTTCCAACAGCATACACAACTTTGCGGTGTCTCTTTCCCACACGAATACGTGACCGCAATCGCTACCCGACATGACGAAATCGTTGCCCCAGAAATTCGCTTCCTTGATCATGGTCCTAAAGAAACTAGAGTCAAAAGTGGAGGAAAGGCAAATAATCAGAGATAATTCGGCGGCTTTAATATTGCACAGTCCGCCCAGTCCGCTCGGAGGCTTTTTCGGAACTACTCGGGTCAATGATTTGGCTTCCGATCTTTCAGATGTTTATATATTGCTACATTTTGATTAGACGAGGATTCAGTTAAAGTTATCGTCATTTAAGGTGGCAGCGATCGAACTCTCCAAGTAGATTAGTGTATAACTAACTATAATAACTATAATAAGTGCTAATTAGAAACTATAATAATCGGCATCACAAAGACATTGTTTCTTGTCAGTTTCTTAATAATTACTTAATAATTACTTAATATTGTGTTAATCTAATAACTACATTAACAACCCTAACGATGTCATTTTAAATAATTTATACAAACTCACACGAATTCAAGAGCATATACTATCGCTCTCATTAACGACTGAATTTGGTGAATATTACGAGTATAGAGTTAAAAATAGATCAAACCTGGCATTCCTATGTCCCATATATTTTCGTTTCACGCAGAGTTCCGTTAGGCAGGCATCATCGAACGTTTCGTGTCCTTGCGATGAACGAGCATTAGTAATTGCTTCATCCATTTCCTCGACTGGGTTTAATAATCTGTACAAAATCTCAAAGTTATTGTTAAAGATAAAGAAATTGCAATTAAAAAAAAAACAAAAAAAAGATATCACATATAAAGATATTCAAAAAAATACAAGCAACTTGAATAAAATCTTCATAATGTTCAACAGACCTTTCATCAGATTGGATATCTTCATCATCGCTATCAATATACACATCTTCTTTAGTGTCTACAAAAATATTGTGTATAAACAAATATACGTATACTCACACACACGCGCGCGCGTGTGTGTATGTGTGTGTGTGTGTTGTGTAATTATTATTAAAAAATTTACGAAGCGATTTAAAGGAATTTTTTTTTAAGAGAGCGATTAAATAATAATAAACTTACTATCATTGTAATGATGATTGCGATTACTGCTCGGGCCTGCATCAAGAGTTCCATCGCTACTTCCAGATGGTCCTAAAAAATGAATTGTTGTATAAAGTCAATTCAGATGTACTTGAAGTAAATAATGATTTCAAGTCATTCTCACTACCTGGATGGTAACTGTCGCGAGTCATTTCGTCGCCAACACCAAGTGATATCGTGGCATTAGTTGAACTTTTGTCAGAATATGTTAAACTCACAGCAGGTTCACTGCCATGTCTATACATTAATGTATTAAATAGATATAGTCATTTTCACATATCTTTATGTTTTCATCAGTTAAAAAATATATTAATATTTCAAAAAGAAAGAAAATGTCAGCTCAATGTATGCGAAATAAAAAATGTATACCTTACCGTTCGAGGAAACCGTCCCGCATCGTTGTTAATCTATCCTGAAGATTCTCCATCATATTCTCCTGTTTACTAGTTATATTCCCGCATGAGGCTTCATCTTCATTTCTATTTCGATTCCATACATTATCATGCTCAGTTCTGTCACGACTAGTTGTACATCTTATAGAAGTAATTTGCGCTCGATCGCTTTGACTAGAATCAGTTTCCATAGGAACATCATCGTTCATACTTCCCGATATACTCGGTGGTACTAATTGGTTATATTCCTGAGATTGTTCAATTTCTCCCGTTTGAAGTCTCTCGATATTAATCGTTTCATCCATATCTGTACTTTCAACTCCATCAGTACGCGTGCTCGTATTTTCTAAAAAAGAAAAAAAAAACATTTTAATAGAATTATATGAATCAATCAAAATATACTCTATATATATATATATATATATATATATATATATATATATATATATCTATTTTAATTACCACTTGTTTCCAAAGTATTTCTTTGCTCTGCACTCAATTCAACTGTGTCGCTACTTCTTTCTGTGTTTAATTCAGGATTGTTCTCTACGTTTTGAATACCTTCTGATTGTTCGATGACGCCTTCCAAACTATCTTCACCTCCACCACTCAGAGCAGCGCGTGTGGCCGGATCATTTAACATTCTGCTGAGCACGTCCGTCATCCTTTGCATCAAGGACGTATGTAGTACCGGCCTTGCCTGAGCGATTTCTGATGAATAACATATATGATATTAAAACTTTTTGCAAAAAATATATATAAACAAAGTAAAATAAGAAAAATCATAATTTACCTGTACCAGTACGACGTCCTCCTTCTCTTTCTGGACGTGCATCGGGTCCAGTATCGGACCAATCGCCACGAAGTCTCAAACGACGAACTGGTTGAGGTGATCTTAACGGATGCTTCTTTCCTTTTCCTTTTCCCGTTGTCGCATCTTTTCGTAACTGTAAACTGCCTTGATCCTGAATAAATTTTTATAAATTTTTTAAATAAATTACACATAGAAATGTAAGTAAGAATAATAATGTATTTCGAAAAAAAATATCTATGTGTTTTATCTATATATATATATATATATATATATATATATATATATATATATATAAAATATATATATATATATTTTATATAAAAATATATATATATATATATATATATATATATATATATATGTGTATATTTAGATAAAATAAAGAAGCAACACGTTGCGAAATGTAAATGAAAAATAAATATTATAATTATTGCGTTACTTTAATACTGAATAAATAGAGATGATCGCTGCTATAGCTGACAAGAACGTCTTGTCCATCCGGGCTATAACTCAACGATGTAATCCTGTAAGAATTGCCTTCGAATTCTGGGACAGTGAAACTGCATAGTGGTCTCACTGAACTTTCCGCATCTGTCCAACCTAAAGAATGCACACACATGTAATCATGGTACTCTGTACCGTGACGTAATACAGTTATGTCCTATAAAGATTACCAGTAGCCGGTGTACCAAGAGTTCTTCTGTCGAATGTTCTTACAGTGCTATCGGAACAACCGATCGCTATTTGGTGAGGCAATACAGGATTCACAGACAAAGCAGTCACGGCTCTTTGACACGAGATTAGTACATCCTAGAAAAATAATTTAATAAATTCCAGATGTATATATATATATATATATATTCAGTGAATAATGCTTACCTCTCTGCATCTCGTAGTGCTACAATTATCCTTTATCCTGAGATCAAACCATCTCACAGTCCCATCTTCTCCACAGCTTAAGAAACTATGTGGTTCACCAGGTATTGTCGCAATTTCGTAAGTAGTACCGGTGTGACAAGTGAATTGATTATGAAACGTTTCTGTTCTTCTCATCAGATCTGTAAATATGACATTAGTGCTCAATAAAAAAGATGACTTGTATAAAATACTCGATCTCATTAATTTCTTTGTCTCCAATCATAGTCTATTGATTTTTATACCTGTATACAAAATAATGCCATCTCCACTACAAGAAACAATACGATGATCTCCGCTATTAGGCAAAAATTTGGCACTAAAAATATTTGCCCTGTGACTTGTCTTATAATCTGTTAATACCTTAAATACATATAGAAAAAAAAATTATTAAAACAATATAAAATATTTTATATATCTATATAATATATTTAATTTTCAGTCGATTTCTTGAATTAATCTATTTTAATGATGCAGATTCAAAAAAAATTTCTATTGGATATATTGTGTACGTATATTATAAACATAAGACAAAACTTAGCGTCATTATTATATCTCTATTAACTATGTATGCAAAATATTATATCACATAACTTTAATGAAATGTTATTCAAAACAAGAACAATGCAACACAATGAACATTTCACTATGATTAATTAGCAAGGTGGATCTAAGATAGTATTAAACGATAAAATTAACCACGTGCACATTTGAAGAACCTACTGATTTGGCACCAGCGCCTGTATCTCTAACTATGTCAATGTTGGACCTTGACTAGAATTAACTATTCAAAATATTCCCTTGAAAAGGTTTAATATCATGGTTAATATAATTTGTTCAATGTATTCGAATGTCTTTATCTTAGTATTAAAATAAATACATTTTTTCATATAAGAAATATAATAGTATAGCTTTATATGTTTTATATAGTTTTATATAATAATAAATTAAACATTATTAATTGATAAATTAGGAAATATTAGGATCCAATTAAAATTAGTTAAAAAATCTAAATAGAATATAAGGAAAAATTAACAAATACATATTCTTTTCTATAGATAAAACACAACGAGATCTAATCGTCTTCTACTATACATCTAATCTACTACACTTACTTATATAAATACATTTTGAAATGTACATTGCATCTTCAAGATAATATTAAAAGTTAAAAAAAATATTTCGTGAACTGTCAAGCATAATTAACTTCCTAGACACATAACTTCCAAGGATAAAATTAAAAATAATCTTGGCACAAGATTCTTGTTTGACAATCCACAAATAAATTTTAAATTAAGAAAAGTAATGGAATATTGCTTCGTCAGACAATATGCATCAATCGTTAAGTTCGTATAATACGTATTTAACTCTTTTGATGCTAATTGAAATATACACATATTTAAGTTTCTGCTTAATAGATAATAATCTTTATAAGAGAGCATAAATTTTTTTAATGCATAGCATCTTTATCTTTTCTTTTAATAAGCATATAAGTGTACCTCATAATTATGTGCATTAGTTAGAACGAGATGTTGATCATCACTTCCAGACAGTATCAATTCTCCATTGCTGTTCCAACATATAGAATTCACACAACCATTGTGGACCTTCAATCTCTTTAGCAATGACATGCGCTGCATTAATTGTAAGCTAGCTGTAGAACAAGAAATGTATAGTAAAATATACTTTGTCAATACTTTGTCAAACACAACAATTCATCTAAACTAATTAAAATAAATGTAAACTTCTAATCTTCTAAAGATGTTTATAATACATAAAATATACAGATAAATAACAATTTATCTTTCTATTTTGAATTGAAAATAAAAAAAAAATTAGCAAATCAGATTAAATAATATAACTTGGCAAAGCAGCTACCAGCAAATTTTGGCCAAATTATTATATACTTATAGAATCTGTGCAGGTATTACAAGGAGCAGAAAGAATACCTTTGCTGCTGGAATTGAGCTTTAGTCTCGTGCAATCGTCATATGGTTGATAGTAGATATCGCGGAAGATGCTGACGCGAGTCTTCCTCATGGTTGAATCTTCAATGGAGTTATCAGCTGACTTTCAGTTTCAACGGTGCATAGATACTCGCAACTAATGGATTGCGAGAGAATTATTGTCGAGTAAATTGCGAGTCTCTATGCCTTGCCTTGTCGAGTTCTTAAAAATTCCGTGGCACGTTGTTACGTAGCAAAAATCCTGTCGATGAGTTGATGCGACGACGTGACATGGCACACTCGAGACTAAAAATAAACACGATGTTGCAGCGTGGAAAATTCGCGTGGTACGATCTTGACGTCTTGGACTACTTTGGAGTTGGACAAACAGCTGAGAGATCGTTTTATATACATATATATATGTGTGTGTGTGTGTGTGTGTGTGTGTGTATTTATATGTATATGTATGTACATATGTATACACGATATCCTCGGAATATAAAATCGCATCAGACTTGAGGCTCGGTGTTTCAGAGCGCTAGCATCGTATTTACTACCTAGAGATAATCTAGATATTGATATTAATTATTATAATATTAATTGCACACATCATAAGATTAAGAATATCAGAATTCTGTTTGACAAGCATCGAGTCCGAAATATATATTTCCAAGAATTATAATTTTTGAAATTTAAATTTTTATATAACAATATTTTATCAAGCCACAGTAATAATT
>Ga0157364_1002830_pt1 | contig 16520 bp, 7 predicted proteins | sample AttsexASBM2_FD_111476 | JGI IMG/M metagenome (GOLD analysis project Ga0157364, IMG submission 111476) | Fungus gardens microbial communities from leaf cutter ant in Ribeirão Preto, State of São Paulo, Brazil - Atta sexdens ASBM2 | ecosystem: Host-associated > Fungi > Mycelium > Unclassified ... | reverse complement strand
GTGTGTGTGTGTGTGTGTGTGTGTGTGTGTGTATGTGTGTATGTGTGCATGTGAAGAGAGATCAAACAAATTAAACGAATATTAACACGAAGAGGGTTTGAAGTCTCTAAATACTACAAACTATACGGCAATGTTGCAAGATTCGTAGGATAAACTCACGCTAATCCAGCTCGCCGTCAATGATATATTGTATATATATATATTTTACTATTATATGAGATTATCGTAACGCTCCTTTTATAACAATATGAAATATGATAGTAATGCATCAGAAATTATATACTCAATTATATAATCAATATGAATAAGAATGAATCAATCTCTTGTGCACAAGAGAAAGTAAATATATATAGACATATTTTAAATAAAATTACACATATTTGTAATTAATTTCTTGTAAATCTTTTTTATAAAATATTAATAAATTTATTTATTCCAAATGATATAAAATTAATATACTTTTATGTAGACAATATTTAGAGTTTGAGGAGACGCTATTTCATTTTATTTTTATTTTACATCATTCTATTTTTATTTTACACCAAGGAGATAACCATTCTTGAATTCCGGTTTACAATCAAGAGTTCAATGAAGTCCGGCAAAGCCCGGTGAAGTCTGATGAAATCTGATGAAATCCTGTGAAGTTCGATGAAGTCTGGCGAAGTTCGATGAATTCATGAATTCCAATAAAATCCGATGAATTCCGGTAAAGACCAGTGAAGTCTTGAAGTCCGAAGTCCAGGTGTACTTATTTTTTTAGTTATCCCCTCGTTTCACATCTTAAATGATAAAAATAGAAAATAGCAAATAGCGCTAATAGCATCTGCTTGAACGCAACTGTGTTTAATAAATAGTATAATAATAAATAATTTAATATATCAATATTTCCTACAGCATTAATATTGATTAAAGATATAAAAAATGCATCCGGGCGCCAAGGAATGCCCTACATTGATTCTAAATATGATTGTGCTGAAATCGATCACGTGATCTATGACGTAGTGTTCGCATGCAGATAGGTCCTGCCGAGATTTGTCCCGACGATTCTTGCAACATTGCCATTAGGGTCCCTATCTCTGTTCACATACACACGCACGCACGCATGCACGCATGCATGCACGCACGCGCGCGTACATACACATAAGAAGTGTAAATCCGACTAGACAACCTCCACACGATCCACCTTGGGTAAAACCCGATCTACTTAAGACGGAGAACGCAGGTCGCAGGTCGCAAAATTAGAAACTAACCTAACGTATTTTAATTATGATATGATTGTAGGACGCAGGACTCAGAAAGTTGAGTGAACTTCAACTTTTACGTCCTGCGTCTTGCGGCTGCGACCTATTACAATCTGAAATATGTTTCATTTGTGACCTGCGACCTGCGTTCTACATCTTATATAGATCGAACTTAATGCCGGCGGTACTGTAAACTTCGAATTCCATAAATCGGAAAGTTCTCATAGAAGAAAGGTTTATAAAGTGTTTTGAAAATGTCTCAACGTTAGCTACAATAATATGAAATAAAAAGTTTGTTCCATTTGAAAAATTCAAGATGATCTTTACCTGACTGTGGCGACGCCACCTAAGATTATACTAATTACTATTTAACTCACTTAAAACATTACAGTTTTTGTATAAGACACTTTCCAAGAAAATATATATTTAACCGCCAAATTTTTAGGACATACAGAGTGATCAACTACACAAGACATACATATTCCTCATGAAAAAGTGAGTCGAAAACATCAATAGCAAAATGTTGTGGTATCAATTTTTTACGAGCCTTAGAAGATGTCCATAGGGCATGACATTCGCATGAAAAATTAATGAAAAATTAAGCAGCTGGCTGCCAAACGATCTTCGGTATTTAGCGTTTGATGAATACCGCTAAATGCACGATACCGAATGAGTATTGCAAAGTTCCGTGAAATATTTGTATTAACATTTACTGCATTATTTCTTATCTTAAATTGAGTCCGATTCAATTGATGAAGAGTAATGTCAATTGCAAATTTGATACAACGTCATTATATTAGTAAAAAGGATTTTTGAAATATTTTAAGTAATAAACAAATTTGTAAATAAAATCAATATTAATTAAATTATCTAAACAAAAATATTAAAAATATCAATAATAAGATTGGAAATAAAACCGTTTATGTTAGATACATTACTTTAAATACGAAGCGTCACTACGGTCTGAATGTTGAACTATTATATATATTCATTTAAATGAATTAATTTCAGAAATCATAATTGCATGCCGATATAATTGTCGGACTTTCAATGCAATCTGAAATATTAATAATCCCCCCAAATTTCCCAAATTTAATCTTAAAAAATTGTAACAAATTTATTACGAAAAATGTTGCCTCGGCCGGGAGTCAAACCCGGATCTGCATTCCGTATATTAATATTTACTGTAGTATTCTTAAATTGAGTCCGATTCAATTGAATAATGTCAATTGCAAATTCGATATAACGTCATTTATATCAGTAAAATTTTTAAAATGTTTTAAGTAATAAACAAATTTGTAAATAAAATCACAATATTAATTAAATTATCTAAATATATAATATTAAAAATATTAATCGACAGATGTTTCCAAAACTTCTTTTCTGTCAGAAACAACATTAGAAAAAATTAATTTAAGAATTATAATAAAGAGATTAAGAGAGGACTTTTAAACTATTAACAAAATTTAAATAAATATTATAAAGAACATATAAGTGTCAAATAATTGTTTACAAGTGATGTCACATTAATAGAATAAAATTTAATTTAAAAATTTAGATAAATATATGTATAGACATTACATGTTTCGGTTTTTTATTAGCCATCTTTAGATGATCCAACATTTTGCAATTTTTTTAGTATATACATTTTTTATCGGTAGTTTACAATTTGTTCGTAAAACGTTGAATGTTCGATGGGTGCTTTCCAAGAAATGAAATTTCCCTCGATTTGCAGGTCGAATGTTTGAATTTTCTAAATATTCCATATGATACAAAATTGTTATGTGTTATATGAAAAAGAGACTCTTTTCAATTTATTTCTTTTTAAACACTCTTACACTCAAACAACTTATTGTGATGTCAAAATTTGTCAAGTATATAAAAATCGTAGATAAATATTTAGTCAAATATACAAAAATTATAAATTATGAATATTAAAACAAGATAATAAGAATGAATTAATATTATTCACAGTCCAAAACTTAAAATTAAAATTGTAAAATTTACTGTTTTAAATGACTGATCTGAGATATGTTATCAGTATGACTTTTCAACACTTATACTTTGATTTGAAATTTTCGATTGGCGTAACACAAAATATAAACAGTATCATACTTTGTTTATAATAAATATATGCTTTATTGAGACTTTCTATATCGGTAAAGATTAAGGCTATTGTCTTATTTTTCTATGTTCATCATTTCAAAGATCAGTCGTTTATTGTAACATGGTTCTTCGTCTAAAACTTTAATCCCGATGAAAATCGTGGCATCTGCCACATCATTCAATTATCACAGAACGGGTAGTTGTTTCAATTAATATGTTTGCAATGTTCTGCAATTCTTGTTTTTAGTTGTCTACCCGTTTGTCCACCATAAGATGCATCACATTTTTTGCAACAGATTTTGTAGACACCGTTACATTTTGTTGTTTATTAGACGATCTTTTTGAATTTTAGCACATTTATTTAATTTATTAGTACTGTGAAAAGATATTTTAATGTTTTTATTGTTATTTTGTTTAAATTTATTTGTGAATTCTGGAATAAAAGATATCGCGAACCAAGATATGTCATTTTTCAGTTCTTTATTTTCTTCTTTATTGTTATGTATTTTGAATTTTCTTCTTTGAATGGTTTCAATTATATTGTTAATAATATCAAAGATAAATTATCAAAGATAAATTTAAGTGGATAATCATTATGTAACAGTGTGTTGATTATGAATGTTATATTTTTCAAATGATGGGGAGATCGTGATGGAGAGGGTGATGTCACTAGGCGAGGATGACGTCACAAGGGGGAGAATAGATGACGTCAGGAGATGATGTCACTAGGCAAGGATGACATCACGGGGGTGTGCGGAGGATAACGTGATGTGGGTGGAGGACAAGGATGTTCCAGGTGCGGGAAATTACGTAGCGCAAAATTGCAATTTACGTAGGGGGGGGTGCGCGGAAATTTGCGTCGCGTCACGGCGAGTCACGCGGAGTCAATGGCCGCTGAGTGCGATCCGCCTCCGGGCGCGGTCCACTATCGATCCCCATCACCACCGCCACCAGGCACGGTTCCCTGCACATTATATTTACTATGTATACTTACTATTACATATGCGTCGCCATTTTTTTCTTACGTAATCTTCTCTTTAGCGTCTAATCAATGTGATTATTCATGAAATATTTTTTATTCTGCCGAATTATATTATTATTTTAGGGAGCGCGATGGAGTCGCGTGTGATGACGAGCGCGTAACACGATGCCGCTGAGGTTGGAAGAAGGAAGGATGGAAGAAAAAGAGTAAATATTAAGTTAATCTCTCTCTCTCTCTCTCTCTCTCTCTCTCTCTCTATATATATATATATATATATATATATATATATATATATATACATACAGAATCTGGAAATAATCGCCAAATATTTCATAGGCAGGTAGAACAGACTAAACTGAGTCGAAAAGTCCTCTACCATTTTGTAAATTTCCCTAATAGTTAATGAGATATTAATCCTTAAAGATAGCCAAATACGTGCGCTCGCCCGACTTACTACTGCGAAATATATATGCCTACCGATCGCTTGGCGCGCGGGCCTTGGGAGTTGGGGATTGGCTGTCAAAGGCCTCGCGCCACGCACACCGCCGTAACTCTCCATAGCTCGGACGACGCGCTTGACCAGACTATCCCCGCTCTCCACGACTCGCGCGTCAAACGATCGGTAGGCGTATACACAGTATTCGACTATCTTTAAGGATTAATATCTTGTTAACTATTTGGGGAAACTTACAAAATGGTAAAGAACTTTTCGACTCAGTCCGCTCTACCTTCCCATAAAATATTTGGCGATTATTTTCAGACACTCTGTATATGTAGATTTATTTTTTATCTATATATATATATATATATATATATATATATATGTGCGTATATTTATCTATCTGTCTATCTGTATGTGTATATGTACATAAATTTTTTATAATTATTAAGATGTTCGCTACCGCTGCATAAAAGTCATCATCAGAATCTTCATTCGAATCGCTCCTCCTTTTTAGGCGATTATTAGTATCATTTATATTCCCTTCCAATCGGGCGCGTCCTCTCTATCAAGACATCAAATAGTCGGTTCATCCTAGTGATGACGTCAGAGGTGCTAAGTCTAGAAAAGATTAAAAAAATATGTAATTAACATACTTAGTTATAGCGAGGTATGTCCACGCAAAGTTTCGGAACCGTTCTTATCTGTTTAAAATAATTTTAAAAGATTAGTACTATATATTGGGAATATGCATTAATTTTGAAGGATTTTCAAGAGATACCGTAACTAGTACTCGCATCGGACCATATTGTTGTTATCTTCATGTTCGAAGCATCATCATGTGGCTTTAGTTCTCAGTATGTGTCATTTTGCCGAAGTGTAAACATTGTTTTTTTGAGCATTGAATATGTTGAATTTTGTGCCAACAAAACACAATTTGCGGGAAGCTTCGCTTTTTTGCTTCCATTTGAAGAAAAGTTACTGAAAGTCAACGAATGCTATCGGAAGTTTATAGTGATTATATTCCATCGATTTCAACATGTGAGTACTGTTTCGGCGCTATAAAAAAAGGTGATTTTGATACGGAAAAAACGTCCAGACCAGCTGAGAAAGTTTGAAGATGAGAAAGTGGAAGCTTTACTCGATCAAGAGACCCGAGTCAAACGCAAGAATAACTTGCAGAAATGCATTAAAAATTGATCGATTAATGATTTCTAGATGTTTGAATGTCATTGGAATGATTCAAAAGCAAGCAATTGGGTGCCGTACGAATTAATGCCGAGGAACGTCGAAAAGTGCAAAATGATCTGTGAATTGTTGCTTCAAAGACACAGAAGAAAAAATTTTTTTGCATTGTATCGTGACGAGTGATGAAAAATGAATACGTTACGATAATCCGAACGCAAAAATCATGGTGCAGGCGAATCATCAATCTTGACGGCAAAGCCGAATATTCATTGGCGCCAATCTCCTGCTTTGTATTTGGTGGGGGGATATTTGGTGAGTATAGTGTATTATGAGTTGCTCCAACCCAACGAAATCATCACTGGGGAACACTACCAACAACAATTGATGCAATTGAGTCGAGCACTGAAGCAAAAACGGCCAGATTACGCGAAAAGACACGACAAAGTGATTTTCCAGCATGACAACGCTCGGCCATATGTTGCGAAATCGGTCAAGGAAACATTTGAAGCCCTTAACTGGTCCTATCACACCGTATTTTTCAGATATTACTTCTGATTACCATTTATTTCGATGACTCATGGCCTGTCTGAGCGGCCCTTCCATTCTTATGAAGATACCAAAGATGAGTTGATTCGTGGGTAACCTCAAAAGATGTGTCGTTCTTTTGACAAAATCCGTCTATTACCAGGAAGATGGAAAAAAATAGTGGCTAGCGATGGACAATATTTTGAATGTTCAATTTGTAACCATTTTTTCATAATAAAGCCGTATTTTAAAAAAATTCCTTAAAATTAATGCACAATACATTAATTTCTCAAAATAAAGAGTAAAATTATTGAATGAATTTATGAAATGAAACAATATTTGATAATCACCTTCAATCAAGATGCGAAAATTATACACGTATATCCTATTAATATTATGGGAAAAAGTTCGTGGCGTTTTTTAATGCCATCTAACGGGAAAAACGCCACGAACTTTTTCCCATACTTAATATAATAATTACTTACGTTTTTCTTATTAACTCATTACCGATATTCAATTTAATTCTTAATCCGTTGGGTTGTTCGACAACTCTACCCGCCGTCTGAAAGTTCAGTGCACCCTCACTAAAATTAATCGCTTTCTCCGCCAACAAACGTGCTTGCATGTTATATGTACCATCCACTCGACAAAATTATTGATGTTGTCATGTTACATTCAGCAGACTCCCACGATTCTTTTCTTTCATGAAAATCTGGAATTCGTTGAAATAAAAAAACAGTTGCGAATAATGAACAAATTAAGCTCCTACAGAAGAAAAATTTTCTAACAATTTTTTTTTCCCACATTAAAAACTAAAACGAAGAATCTCTTCGTTTTAGTAGAGGAAAATATTTTCTCGTAAATGTCGCTCCGAGATAAACTAAAAATCGATGCATGTGCACGAGTGGCGGAACCAAAAGGACACTGAGTCTGTATTCCTCGGACACTGCAGGTAAAAATAAATATGTTATTAGAAGCGTAAGATCGGCGCCAAGATACTTTTTAACGGTCAAGTCGCTGACGAGTCTGTGATCACAAAATCTAAGAAGCGACACGCGACATTTAGAGATAGATTCTGGTCTCGTATCGACGCTGCATGTGCGCTTCCTCGATGTACTGCACGTGCGCTTTTCTCATAAATTGTAAAGATTATAAAATTAAGGATTTACTTTCATACAAATCCTACAGATTAGGACAATGTCCTTAATCAATTAGAAAGCAAGAAATATGTCCCTATCACCTAATTAACGAACCTATCCATCAATCAGTGTTAATCAGAACAGATTACTATAAAAACTTCGATTCCGCGAGATTCAGCGCCTTTTTTCCTAATTTCTCTCTGGGGAGTAGTGGTCCGAAGTTCTTATTTTCTTAACTAGGCACCATTTAAAACTCAGAGTTTAGAAACAATACGGGAGAAATTTCATCGACTTCACATATTTGGCCAGCAAGACTTAAAGATTTACAGTCAGTGCTGGAGAAACATAATCAACCTCGCACATCCTAGCCGGAGGACTCCCACCGATGAATATCTCAGTAATAAGTCGGAATATCTCTATTCTCTAGTCGCCCTCGCTTTTTCTTTCGGTAATTCATTTTATTATTTATTTTATTATTCATTTATTTTTATCTGATTTTTATTCTTTTCTTTCTTTTTGTCTTTTTCCCTTTGAGTTTCTATGAAAAGAAAATAAAACATTGTAATCCATTCATATAATTTCAATTCATGTCGCCTCACGATAATTGTTCTATCGGTCGCTTGTGTCTGTCCGTTATCACTATCATCGTCCGCGGAAAATCAGGTCAAACTCTCTCAGATCCATTCATCAAAACCTTCTTCTCTTTTTATTCTTTCGCTATCCTTTTCCCACTTGATACTTTCATATATGCACATAAAAACATACTTAATCAAGAAACAAACTAAAGAAATCGTGTAACAAAAATGTATTGCTAAATATTTCTTTTATTATATTACTATTAAACTTTCATTATATTACTATTAAATTTAATATAATGTTAAAATTTGCATAACCTTGTTTGTTAATTTGAAAAACTTCTTTTTGTATTGTAAGTTTTCCCATGGTTGTACTTCGCCCTCTCCCCGGTTATTTGAATTAAGTTCCATGATCGAAAGTCAGGGCATACGGACATATCTTAAAGTGCATCCTTGCACTGACTCGGTTTGGGTCCTTTAAATTAAAAGTACGTCCGATTCGTGTGTCCGTTTAGAGGAGCACGAGTCAAGGTTTCTACTTCGTCCTCCATTCGATCTCTGGCTCGTTAGGCCTCAGGACGAAGCGAAGTGCCTCACGCGTCGGTTCTTCCCCAGAACTCCCTTGCGGTCCAGAGCCTGGACACGATCAAATCGGTCTAATAATTCGGTTTCTGTTGCGTTCATCCCCTCAGTCCCATGCATGCGAAGCTTGGATGTAACAGCCAATTTTATAATAAAAATCTCGCACAGATCGATTAATAGACTGACCGATAATTTAATAGACAAACAGATTGATAGATCGATTGACTGATCGATAATCAATCGACAAACAGACTGACAGACTGATTGACGGGGGCTGTGTGAGATTTTATATAGTAAAGATGTTTGTGAAATATGATACCATTCCAAGAAAAGAACCTAGCCTTGATCAAAATTTACACCAGCCGAAAAGTGTATTAAGCGATCGAACAATATCATAAATAAACTTCATTTTTATCAGTTATAATTAGATGCGTTATATTAGCAAGCAAAAGTACAACGCCTCTGTCAAAAGTTTATATCTCAGTCAAAAAATATATCACGTGATCGAACGATTCCATGAATAAACTTCAATATTTATCAATTACAATTAGATCATCAGTTATTAGATTATCGCAATCAATATATCAGCGGCAAAAAGTACAATGCTTTGAATAAAAGCGTATGCCTTAGCCAAAAAGTATACGAGAAGACGTGTTCGAAAGATTCCACCTCAGCATTTTTATCAGTTGCAGCACTTCGCATTGAAGTGCAATTAAACGTATGAATATCTATTGAACTATCGGGCTAATATCGAACTGCTATTGCACTGTTATCGAACGGCTATCAAACTGATATTTAACAACTGTAAATAGCTATCAGATTAATATTTAATAGCTATAAACAGTTACCAGACTGATGTTTAACAAAAATAAACAGCTACTAGATTAATATTTAACAGATCAGACTGTTATCGGTTCATTTTCAACTTCATCTACTCTATATATTATATATATATATATATATATATATATATATATATATATACACATACACACACACACACATATTTATTTACATCTATTGGTCAGAGTAGCGGAAATAAAAATGTATTAATGTGACATAATATACGTTTTATTTTTAAAAATCTTACAATTCTTCCTGGCATTGCGACCACCAGTTAAATATTTTAAATACATTTTGCAAAGCACAATTCTCTGCATGTTTCCCACATCGTATAGTATTACAATCATCCAGATTAGTTAAAAATTCCATATCATAGTAAACTGCATCCAAGGTCTCGATGCAGCGCTCTCATCATCCAGAAGAAAGTTCTACAGCCACATTCGTTTCTCGCGTCCCTTGACATATATACGGTAGTATCATCTTCAAATATAGTAGCCGTGATCAGGCGTTTTCACCTCGCTATACCATAGGATCCCGTCCTCCCATTGCAATTCATGGTGATAAATACTCAACCAGGAAGCGCAAAGTCTATTGGATCTTGTCAAAAATTTCCATGGCACGGGACTCGTAAAAATGTGTGAGAACGATCCCTTGTTTCAGCACCACTACTTCTTTGACGATAAATCTTTTTTCGACAATGAAGCTTTGCAGATCCACAAACATTGATATGACCATAACGAGTAATTCTTCAAGATTGTGCTTCACCCTAGTTTTTTTCTCCCTTTTGAAATTCTAAATACTTACTAATCTTGCAATTTACATAATCTTGCGCATTGGACAACGGACAGTACGATTACATGATCGTGTAAGATGAGGCAATAGGCGGGCAATTCTCCTTGCAGTCAAATTCTATGCGTACATCCAGTGGCGCTCTTAACAGATTCGTTTTGTCGGGAGCAATTAATGACTGCAAAAGGTCCTTTTTCGATAAACAAGAGCACATTGAGTAGCGTTTCAAAGTAGTTGATTCCATAATATGGTTTACGAAAACGCGCGTATATATCAAATAGGACAGTATCTCTTTTTGTAAAAATCCAGATTGTCATACGAATAAAATTTTAAATTTAGATATATTTTTACGTTACTCAAATCATTGAACACGCTAACATCTTGTGACATGACATTCTTTCGATCTGCAGAGCAAAGATAACGTATCGCGGCTTTTCAAGTTGAGTCGCTATTTTGACGGCCCATGCTTGGTCACATTCTGTAACAGAGGATATTCGCACAAATCACGAGTGAAAATGCTCAGATAACGCTTTCCAATGCTCACATTGGAAGCATTGACAATTTATTGATCTCGTTTAACGCAACGTGAGGCAATCGGCACTGCACTTTGAATAATTCAATTTCAGGCTCCGTCGCAGGATTTCCCACCAAGCAATTGTAATCGTTGCGCGTTCGTATCAAAATCAATTCGTGGCGAGTTGATAATCAAGCATTTGTAATCCTCGCAAAATCCAACAGCATGTTGAGCGGCACGCAAAAATTAAAGTATCCTTTTTCCGTATCGAATCTAAAGTTCCATCCGACGTTCGACGCAGTCAAAGCTTTGTCATTGACACATAGTTCTTGATGGTACTGGTAATTCTGATGTTTCTGTTGCGGTCACTCTCCACACCGTTGAGTTCATATTGAATTTCATCAAACATACTATGCAATTATTTCCAAGCGTCGTCGACATTTGATCGTTTTTCTTCTTCATCGTCAATCTCCCTTCGATATAAAGAAAACTGTCGCACGGCAACGTGTACAAATACTGCTGCTGTATCTCATCGCTATGTCCAAACGTAGTGTTATAGTATTGTATGGATTGTACGTGTGAATCTCAATCTTGATGATGCGATCGTCAAAGATCGGCTCATTGTAATATTCTAGATATCAACCATTTCATACGATGAAACCCAACGACTTTAAAAATGCAACGTTGGACGCAGTGAGTTTCTTTCCAGTAAAAGGTGTATCTCTCGTCTCGGCTGTTTGTTCAACACAAGCATCTCATGTTAGCACTGCTGTACATGCAACCTAACGGTGATCTCTTCTCCGCGAAACTCAAGCAATCGGCCGTGTTGATTCACCTCGCGAATCGTTAGATCCGTAATGCTCCGTACAACGATCGGAAGGTAAATGATCTGCGTCGACATTTCCGATATCTTATATCCTAGCAGCACGCTCGGTGAAAACTCGTTTATCGTGTACAGATTCCTATCGTTGTTGTGCGCGATCATGTTGCATTCAATATGTATGATATTCACATTAATGATATTTATTGGCACGTCCGACTTATGCCATTGTCGCGGCTCCAGTACGCGATTCGATGAAAATCTCAGTAGCGATCCAATGTGCGAGGTTTTGTCTGATACGCGTATTTGATCTCACTTCTCATCGTATTGTTATTAGCGTGAATAATTAGCGGGAATTCTTCATCCACCTTGCCTTTCGCATGAGAACATAAAATTTCACGCTTCAGATACCGTTTTATATCGCGCAATTCGTATGATCCTTCGAGAATGTCAATTTCCTCGTTGCCATAATAAAACTTGTTGTTTGTTGAATTTACATTGGCTAAGCTAGAATATATAGTAGTACATTTGAAAGTCTGTCAGACCGAGCTCGTAATCGCTGTCATCATCCAAATCTACCGCTGGAAAGTAGCTCACGGCGAGGACGCTACTCTTGTCGGACAGCATAAACATCAACGACACATTTCAAACGAGCACTAAATTAAAGCAATGTCAGTTCTTAAATTGCATGTTAACCGTTCGTAGAAACTGTAGACAAAGTTACCCGCAATTGTTCTGACTGTAACGTTGATGACGCGTGTGATTGTACTCGATTAAACTGTTTACCAGATACCGTTCAAGTTCTTTTGGCGGTCGAAGATTGCCGAAACTGTCAAAATACATGACACGGTTCCCCCTTTTCGCATACGTTATCCAATGCTTATCCATCGGCATTATCCAGATTTACGATACCGCTCTCGTTTTGATTTATTCTTACAACCTAACTATGTATGCATAAGATGCCTCTAAAATACGGAATGCGCATATAGTTTGCAAGTTGTTGCAGTTGCACATCGATAGTTATTCCTCTCAGCTTTTTTAACGTTTCATTGACCTTTTTTTTTCTACGTGCAATACCTGGTCTGCGCTTGTAAAGAGCGAGATGAACGCTGCCTTCCATGGCGCGATTATGACATTACAGTTCTTCCAGTTGACGCTGCGTTATCGTTTACTGCCTTGGCGACTCTCGCCACGTCTCCGACAAATGACTCGACAATGCTGATAGAATAGGACGTCATCGCGTTTCGCCGTCGAAAGTAACCGCTTGCTCTTTTTTTTTTGACGGTTTCAAATCCAATCGTTTTGGCATTTCAGCTGCCTAAACTGCTGTGGCTGCGATTCACTTTCTCGTATCACTCTGCGTTTTCGCGCCTTTTCGAGTACATTATTAGCCGCGTATCGTTCAACAAGATCGTGCTGTGCGAATACGCAAAGTCGTGCTCGCGACACGCAGCAATGAATTAATTCCTTGATCACATAGTCAATCGCTTCTCTAATCTGCGTTCCTGGATCGCAAACTGATATCCGAGAATATGTAGTTCAAATGGAAGAGCATTTATTGCGCGATTTAACAAGCCTCTCAATGACATTCGCTGCAATTCTTTATCAAAGGCACGAATCGTCGATATGCGTTTGATGACTTGGAAAATTATAATGTTTCAGGCACTAACGAGGGCAAGTCAATAAGTTCTTAGAAAATCTGTCATAGGGCACTCGCAGCGTCATGTCACATTATTTTTTAAGTAGCATCTCTCAGCTGATTACTGTCAATTTTGAGCGGAATTTATTTCGTGGTTTCATTTCTGTAGACGATTAAAGCAACTTTTTTGCAAAATGGAAAAAAACAAGTTTCGTGCAGTGATCAAACATCTACATATCAAAAGTTTAACGCCGAAAAAAATCAAAGCTGAGTTGGTAATGTTTAGAGCACCAGCGTGCGACTGTACACAATTGGGTGAATGAATTTAAACATGGTGAATTTAAACATCCATATATGATGCATCTCGTTCGGAATGTCCAATTGAGACTGCTCTGCCAGAAATCATCAATAAAGTCCACGATATTGTTTTGACTGATCGACGAGTGAAAGTATGCGAGCTTGTTGAGGCCACAGGCCTCATGTTACATGGCACAGTGATTTCAATTTTGCATGAACAATTGGATATGAAAAAACTATCGGCAAGATAGGGTGCCGTGTTTACTCATTGTGGACCATAAGCGCGACCCTGTGACGATTTCAAAACAATGTATGGAGATGTTTCAACATTATCCAGATGAATTTCTGCGTCAATTCATTACTGTAGAAACATGGATCCTTTATTTCACATCCGAGACGAAGGAACAGTCAAAACAATGAACTTCACCGGGTGAATCAGCTTCGAAGAAGGCGAAGACCGTAAGTCGGTCGGAAAGGAGATGGACATAGTTTTTTAGGATGCGGTATAATTCGATTATCTTCCGTCGAAGCAAACGATCAATGACGATTATTACGCAGCCTTATTGGATCGTTTCAATAACATTTAAAAAAAGAAAACGTCCCCATTTAGCGAAGAAGAAAGTGTTCTTCCATCATGACAATGAGTTCACACGTGCCCGGCACCGATGGCCAAATTCCGCTACGAATTACTTCCCTATCCAACATATTCGTCAGATTTTGTCCCCTGCGACTATTTCCTGTTTCCAAACCTGACAAAATGTTCGGAGGAAAGAGATACACCACCAGAGAGCAGGTCATCGCCGAAACAGAGGCTTATTTTGAAGGGTTGGACAAATCATATTATTCGGCTTGAAAAAATTGGAGAATCGTTGGATCAAATGTATCGAATTGAAAGGAGATTATATTGAGAAATAAAAATGAATTGATAAAAAAAAATGTGTTTTACTATATTTTTCTAAAAACTTATTGACTTCCTCGTATCGTTGTATCTCCGAATTTGCTCGTATATGTTCTGGTAATCTAGTAATCTGTCCCACAACAGATCTGTGCAATTTTCAAACTCTCACAGCGATACAATTTTCGGTATGTATTCGGTATGTATCTGACACGACGAAAAACATTTTAATTACTGATCGATTTCGCTCTACGCGGTTCTATAAATAGGTTCGCTTGCGATATCGTCTTCAATATTTTGTGGAATGAGAAAATGTGCGGTTCGTGCGTCAATCGATCGCGGGCAATCGAATGACGAATCTCGGCAAAGTGCAAACCGATAAAAGATAAAGACGTAGAGCGGGATCAAGGGCGTGATGTGCCGGTCTTTACCACCGGGCGCAGTCCTCCGGTCTCCTCCACCACCAGGCGCAATCTTCACCGCGCGCTATACTTATCATACTTACCATCTCTCAAACGTTGCCATGTTCTTCTTACGTAATCTTTCCTTCAGCGTTTATTACATGCGATTATTCATGCAAAAATATTTTTTATTCTGCCGAATTATATTATTATTTTAGAGAGCGTGATGATACGATCGCTCGCCATGGTATCGCGCGTGATGACGCGTGCGTAATACGATACCGCGAAGAAGGAACGCTTAATTACGGACACAGAGATATTTTTATTTTAAACATTTATTTTTCATGTAATGAATTATATACAATATTATCGACAGCATATATTATCAATTCAATATATGAATTTTTTTCATAATGCCTACCCAAAATATCTATAGCTATTGTTATTTATACAGTTTTGACGTAAATGTCACAAAATATTTAAATTTATCGCTTTTAGTATTTTTATATTGACACAAATCGAAATATATGTGCTCGACACATTGTTCGAGTTCAAGCATAAAGAGTATAGTCGACGGTTTCATATATAAACTTTTCACTTAAAGATAATTTTACATTGTCAACATCACGTATTTTAATTTATCGCTTTTAGTATTTTTATATTGACACAAATCGAAATATACGTGCTCGACACATTGTTCGAGTTCAAGCATAAAAAAGAGTATAGTCGACGGTTTCATATATAAACTTTTCACTTAAAGATAATTTTACATTGTCAACATCACGTATTTTAACAAGTTCAATGACAAGGGCCAGTATTATTACTTTCGATGGAGTAGATAACTGCATCAATCGCTGGATTTCTACCCATTTTTCGATGAATGTCATTCACGTAGTATGTGGTAGAATGATGGTTGTCTCGGGTATTGCCAATCGTAATTTTTTCTATATGAAGGATCGGCCCCACGATGATTCCAATCTTCAAAAATTTGTAAAACGTCGATGTCAACGCTAATAGTCTTGTCAAAATGGTATGAGAAAACGCACTGCAATGGAGAAGAATAAAAGAATAAGCAATATATAGAGAAAAAAATTTTTACAAGCAAATATAATTGGAATACTTACTTGCTCATGTTGAATGTATGAATCTATAGCACTGCAAAACGAATTTGTCTGAATGACTGACGCAGTATCATTGTTCCAATCTCTATTTAAATCTTATCTCCAACAATTTTTGTAACAAAAGATTTTTTAGAAATATGGTGATGACATTAACGTAATCTAACATCGCAAATTGCAGTGTCAACAAATTTGTAAGTTTCAATATGACCTTGTCAGCTTAATATAAAAATTTTTTCCAAAAATGTTTAATATGTTTTGCAATGACAATAATACTGTAATATGATATAAATGCGTGTTGCCAAATATATATATACATATATATATATATATATATATATATATATATATATATATTTTATATATAATGTGATATATATAAAAAGCGAGGTTTTAATATAGAGTAAAATCAGATAATATATAGATG
>Ga0157364_1002829_pt1 | contig 16523 bp, 5 predicted proteins | sample AttsexASBM2_FD_111476 | JGI IMG/M metagenome (GOLD analysis project Ga0157364, IMG submission 111476) | Fungus gardens microbial communities from leaf cutter ant in Ribeirão Preto, State of São Paulo, Brazil - Atta sexdens ASBM2 | ecosystem: Host-associated > Fungi > Mycelium > Unclassified ... | reverse complement strand
TTTAGTTAATATTTATTTAGAATTATCTAACAAATATTTATTAAAATTTAGTATTTCTTTCAATGGGAAAAATATATAAAGTTTGAGATTATTATTATGTATGATGGGAAAAGCAATTACTTTTGATGTATTGTCGTTGTCAATTCATTTGCTGACTACATGTCGATAAAATTTTTCTTGTAAAGCCGTATAAAGATGTTATAATTACTTATTACAACTATTAGAAAGAATACCTTTTATTGAATACAGCAAAATTGAAAAGCATATTACAGAATGTCGATAACTCTTTTTCTTCATCGGATTCGTGCGATAAATGTTTTATTTACGTGGCGAAATCTGTTTGGTTGCATATTTAATGATATCATCATTTTCATATTTTTCCGAAAGTATTTACGGATGAATAATATTTGATATTATTAGTTACTTTGATGTCTCACGTAACGAATCAGTTTATCCGTATAGTCGATTAAATTCCAGCTAATTATACCCACAAACTCGAATGATTAATTATTAATTACTCCGAGCCAGTAAAGATTAACGAACATGTGCGTGCAATTATGGTCGTTTGGACGCGACAAATGGAGGAAACGTAATTGCAAACGCCTACCTTCGCATATGTAACGTATTGAGTAAATCAAAGTCTTCGCGCGAAGTCTTCGTTTAATTGACTCGATCTTTTAAGAATATAATCGAAAGCAAGTAACTCGATCAAAGTGTAATTTCTTTATTTTCTTAATCGCCATATCGCCTTCCCTCGCGCGTATCTAATGTATTAGAAGATGAATTGAGCTGGTACGGATATCTCTTTGATCTAAATTGAGATATGACGGAAAAAACAAACGAATTGATTAATATTTTATCGCGAAAAATCAATATTTTTTCGAAGAAAAGAAGAAAAAGGAAATACATGTGAAGAGAGGGTTCCACATGCGCACAACAATTGGATACATTTGTTTATTTCAGTTGGTGTTTAGAAATTTTCCAATATACCACCCAATTTTATATTAAATTGAGTGGTATATTGGAAAATAATTGACGATGTGGACAATTGGGACTCTTCTTACGTGAGAATGGACGCATTTAGCAGACTCAACAGTTGAGTGAACGCTCGCTGCTATTTGTATGTATATTCTTGTCATGGGCGTTGACTACAGTGTAGATGATATGAAGTATAATATTTCACGTTCGAAATTTTTCCATGTGTGGAAACTAGACATGGAAATCTACACGTGGAAATCCGAAAAATGTATAAATTATTTTTTGAAATAATTCATTATTTTAATAAAAATGAAAGTTGACTAAATATATAAAAAGTTACGTGTTTACAACTCGATCGGCGGTTGTCTCTTTTACGACCGTCGATCGGTATTTCACTAGTGCCCAAATGTAGCGCTTCGATGAAACGAAAGTGACATTGATCGCATTATTACAATATATAAAATTGATTTTGATAGGAGCCAATTAAAACTACATCGATGTTTTATAATATAATGGAGGTCAAGAAAATAGAGATCTATAATTTAATTTAAAAGATGTCGTTAATTTTTTGAAAAAAGATGTAACCGTGAGAGAAATTATATCAGAACACAAAAATGTAAATAAAACTCCTGCTTACAATCCTGGCAACATTCTGCACTGCGGAAAGATCTTTTTCAGCTCTTAAGAGATTAAAAATAACTTATCTACCTTAACTTATCTACCCGCCCATTGTGCGGGAACAAAGATTCTATAACAGTGGGAGTTTTCTAGCAAGAGTATTGCATTTTCTAGATCATCCAATTAGACTTTTAGCCCTCGAAGAATACATCAATAGCAGCGAGCGCTCAATTATTGAGTCTACTGAACTTGAGCTAGTGAATCGTTACTTTGTTGTTTGTCAACGTTAAACAAGGATGAAATGATTCACTGTGTCCTTGCTGGAAAACACCAAGAGTCTGAACCACAAGATGACAAACTTTTGATTAAACTATCGTTTTTGTCAACTTCAGTAAGTTAGAATGAATAAGATAGTAAGTTAGAATGAGATAATATAAAAAGAGACAACATATATATCCCTTCTTTCATATTCTCGTTTTGACAAAGCTGCTCATGGTCAGATTCTGTTATAAGGTCTCTAGTATACGAGAAGGACGAGAAGGGAAACGCGATATCACGAGGCGAGCGAAGTTTCGATTTGAATTCCGCGCGGAACTTGGCGTGCGGCTAACTTCCGATCGTTCGGTTCGAGCGAAAGTCGTCGCCGACGTGACGTGACGCTCGGAATTCGCGTGCGATCAGCGGGTGCGTTTCGTTTCGTCCCGCTCGAACGAAGCCCGCTCGAGAGAAAACGTCTTCTGCTTCGAAGGCTGGTGTGCGCGTCGCCACCGCACGGGGTGCCTGGCATGGAGTGATCTGCTCGCCGCCGTGAGTCTTCCCACGCAGCACGACTGGCCCAGGATTCTTCGAAGATGACGAGCAGGCACGCGGAACGAGCCGTCGCCGCTCGGTGAGTCTCTTTTCCTTTATCGCAAAGCGACGATATTATGGGTCGCATTTTACATATGTATGTATGATGCACGATGAACCGATGAACGTGACTCCGAGCATACAAGATCCAAACGTTCGGGTCCAAACGTGAGATCGTTTTAGTTGCTGGCTCTTACACTATTTTTTGCATTATAATTAGAAAAGTCTGGATTTAGTACTCGAAAATGAAAGAAAAAATGAAGGAAAAAATTAAGCACAACGGATTTACAGAAAAAAAATGTAGATGGAAAATATTCGAGAGAGGAGGAAAGAACGAGGAAAGGAAGAAGAAAAGAGAATAGATAAGCTATGAATTTCAAATTTGTTTTTTTCTTTTATTTTTGTGATTACTCTTAGATCTGATCGCGTTGTTTGTACTTTTTGCACTCGGCATCTTTGCTTTCTCTCGCTTCAACGTTCGAATATATTTATCTTCGTTTAAGTGCAAAAGTGTTTGGGGATTTCAAACAATGCGAACCTATTATCTACGAAAGAGAATTCATGAGTTTTGCACTCGATCAATGCAATTACATTCAATACGTTTGTTATCTTCTTTTATTTTTGTGATTATTTTATACAAAAGAAAATTCTGTGTTTTGCATTCAAAGATTAATGCAATTATATCCTATATATGTAAAATATTTAAATTGAATATTTATAATTGGCATAAAAAATCATATTCTTCGTTTCTTCTTCTTTCCGGAAAAATATTTGAATATTTGAATTGGCATTGTAAACTTAGAATATTGAAATTATATTCTTCGAAGTACTATTTTGAAATTCCACATTCTTTCTGTGTCTTGGTGAGAATGACCTAAGGCTATATTTTTGGTGGATACAAGATAGATTTATTTTAAATTTTGAGCCAAATGTAATACATGAGTTATGGTTTTACCACTGTAAACCCAGAAAGTTCTAAATTTACTGCTGACCGCAATTTCTACTGAAATAAACAGAAAAAATGTAAAATATTCTTGTATCAACATTTTGAAATAGTTACCGAATTATTAACGATTAAAAATATAGAAGATAATATGAAGATGAGGCTCGAAAATATTAAAATATTATAGAAGAAAATATGAAGATGGGACTTTTCTCGATGAATATACTATATTTTATACAGCTAAAGATTTTTTCTTTTATTTAATTTGATAAAATAAATTTTATTAATGTATTTCAGTTTAACATTAGTTCTAAAAATGTTCAGTATCGAAAATTAAAATAATGATCATACAATTCTCTCGTTGAAATTTATTTCGAGCTTATCAGATATTCGATTTATATTAAATTGATATTAAGTTATTAAATTAAATCTTATCTTTATTAAATTGTAGAAAAATAGATATATGTTAACATTTTTATTATTTTTACATAGAGATTTCGTCTTTCCATTTTTAGTTTTTTAAATATATGAATTTAGCATTGAATTGTGTTCCAAATCCACGTTAATTAATCTTACTCATTGTGTAGCCGGTTTCCGAGTCGTATAACCTACATATTAATATTAGGTGTAGTAAAAAGAAATCCATTATTTTTCCATTCAATTTCATGCAAAAATAATGGATTTCTTTTTCTATACCTAATATTTATATACTATTTAATTTTGTGAACCGAAAGAAAAGAGAAAACTATATCCCGTAAAATATTGCATATATGTATATAAGAAAATTTTAGTGACACAAAGTTGAGTTAAATGAGAAAATTAGAGTGAAAATGCTTGTATATTTTCAAAACAAATTAACAAAGTGGTTTATCAAACTTATAATTAGACTGACTTAAATTAATACAATTAACATAACAATGTAAATACTATATAATAATCTAAATACAATTAATAATAAAATAATATAAAATTACAAACGTTTTCGACTTACAAAGCCTTCTTCAGTGTATAAAAATACATTATTAAATTAACGAACCAATTAGATAGCATATATAATGAAATATTTATAAATCAGTGGTAATGTAACAATTCATATAAAATTCGACATGTGTTAAGACAGAAGAAAATAAGAAGATTGTTATGTTAATTGTATTAATTTAAAGCCTAATTATAAGCTCGAAATAAGCCACGACTTTGTTAAATGTTTAAATGAGAAAAAAAACAACTTTCCATATTTGTGTTTTTATATATATCTACAAAATAATGAGTAACTGAAATACATTCGAATAATGTTTGACGTTAACAATGATTGTTAAGTAATATCTGGATTGTTGCTAGTGCAAATATAATAAATCCGATATCTCATTTTACCGATATGAATTTTTTTACGTGCGCGAGCAATATAATATGATTATGACATAACAACGCCGTGCGTTGTAATTATTTTTAACGTAATATCCTGTTTTATCGTTTCATGTTTTTTTCCATCGATTATTGTTATTGTTATTACAGCATGTTATTATTATTGCAACTAAGCTAAAAGAGCCTGTTGTGATATTACGCGTATAATTTTACCTTTTGCGGCGCCGAGTCTTATCTGATCTGATCGTGCAGTTTAATTCCGCGAAAGATCACCTTTTGAAAATGTTCACCTATATATATTCACCTATATATACACCTCGACAGAATCTTGTTTACACGAGCACATGGGGCGTAATATCATTAATGCAAACTTTCGCCGGTCACGAACGCCTTACTCAATTCGGTTTGTTTTCACGCGCACGCGGATGTAACACTTCGCAGGGAGCAATTATGGAACTCGCGGTCTAAGTTCGCCTCGCGAGCAGTCGCGATAATGAACCAAATCGCCGTGCGGTTTCCCGGTGCAACGTTGTGTACATATACGGCTGCCGTTTCGAGAGCATTGTGCGCGTTAACCCTTGAAATAATCTAACGAGAAACCCTATAAGATATCCTCGTTCTCATAATTACCTTTTCGTTCTTCTGTGTTTAAGGATTTACATGATTGTTCCAATCTGAATTAATTTCTATCTATTGTTTAAAAAAGGAGATTTTTTTTTCCATTTTTTTTGTGCTTATATATATATATATATATATACACGTTTAAGACGTTATTATTAACTGTTATTGTTATTTAGTACACACGATTCACGCAAAAAAATATTTTTTTTGCTCCAACTAGAGTTATAATTGTTTTTTATATCTGATAGAAAATTATGTATCATACGCAGAATTTATAGCACACATTTAAATTCTATATGATCCCTGATGAAAATTTTTCTCATAATTTTTATACGAATTGGAACATTTTTCAGAAATATTCAGAAATATTCGGAAAGTTTACATCTTCTCTCAGAATTTTTCATACAGGTGAATTCTGAAATATTCTGAAATTTTTCATCTCATAATTAAAAAAAAATATTAAAAAATTTTTTAGATTTTATAACATTTCGTCAAAAATTATAAAAAAATCTTCAAACTCTCACGATATTTTATAATTAATAATATGAAAAATTTTGAGAAAAGATGTAGATTTTCTGAGAAATGTTCCAATTCGTATTAAAAATATAAATAAGAAAGTTATAACTACTTATTGATTGTCAAGGGAGATAAGGATAGTTTTCGTCCATTGTTACAAATATTTTAAAGCGATCTCATCATTTTATTAATTTTATTTCATCCAAATTCTCTTTATTTACAACTAGCATACAAGAAAAATTAACATATTATTTATGACACTTTTCTTATAACGTCGTTCGTTTCACGTCATGATTCAATATGGCTGGAGTGAGTATTCAGGAGCCTTAAATACTGAAATAAAAATAGTGATACTTTTATTGAGGTTGGTTCTTGAAATATCGATTTAAAAAATTGGAATAAAAATACAGGAATTTTAAAAATTTATGTTTTATTAATTAAATTGTTATAAATCGGTCTTTAAGAAAATATTAAAAATGAGACAGATGTTTTGTTTTTTTTTTCGCGTGGTTCCACAAATCAATCTCAGTACTTGAGAATTAAATATCATATTTGTTATTTTTAACAGTCAACAGAGGAGACTGGAATCTCTGTTGGAGACAAATTTCTTTATACTGAAATTATGCTAAAATATCGAGAAAATCGCAATATAATTATGACATTCGTAATCAAGAAAGTCGCCTGAAAACTCATACAGTTTCTTTTGGAAAAAAGGATAAAATAAAAATTCGTTTTGATATCTCGATCTGCTATAGTGCAGTTGAAGTGCATACTTTATTTAATTCAATATTTATTGTAATTATTAATTTCAAGAAAAAAAAATTGCAAAATCCGATTGTGTATGCGCTTTTGTAGCTCATAAAAATAAGAAGATGAAAGCATCTCATGACACAATATTAGTTTCTAGGAGATAAAATCATGTATTTACACCGCGAAGAATATAGAGCGGATCATTTTATTTTAATATTTTTAACAGCGAAAATGCAAAATCCTGCTCTTTAGCACGCTTTGTAACTTCGTAAAACATAAGTCAAACAAAGTTTTATGACAAAATGTTTCTTCTACGCTATACTATACGACAGAATGCAGATATGTATCTACACTGCAAATGGGGTGTAAATGAGCTCGTTACTCGTTATTCCTGTCAACCCTTAACTTCCATGTACGCCAAGATATAAATAAATTCATTTCTGCCGTTAGTTTCAAAGTGAACATCGTCCATATGAACGTCCGCATTGAGTAAATAATAAATTTCATAAAATTTGAATCAAACTTAATATATTTTCTTGAGTTTAATTGGTTAACTCCATTGTTTTAAAATTAACGATATATTAGATAGGAGCAATGGCGATCTATAGACATGATTAAAGATAATTCAAATTAAGTGTATAATTTGACATTATGAATTTAATATAGTGTACATTTTTTTTCTTCGAAAAATTTCTTCGAAAGGAGCATCAAATCATTAGTTATAATGTTTATATAAATTTTTTTAAATACACAACATTATAAATACTTTCTAAAGATGTTAAAATATATATAGAGTCATAATTTTTGTATGTTTGTTAAAGTGATGAAAAATTAACTTGGAACAAGGAATAATTCATTGTGTACATTTAGTAAAAGACTGGAATATCATCATGTGTACTAAGGATTAAAGTAAATTTCAGAGATTTTTTTCCACTTTATTAAAGGGCTTGTGTATACAATGAAAACAAAATGTTCCGCGTGATGTAAACTCGATTAGTACTTAAAAAGTTACCTTCGCGTTCTAATGGAAATAAACAATCGACGATCGCCTATTTAGTCGCGCATCTAGTAATTAGACAAAATAACACAAGAATGCTCGGTTAGTTTTTCGTGCACTGGCGGATTTCATATTTTATGTTTTATATACGGAAGAGGAAGATGCATCCAAATATTTACCCGGTCATATTTCGGTGGTATGCTCGCCGAGGTAAAAGCAAAGTTATTGCAGCGGCGCAATATTCTGTGCCGCGGCGTATTGTTTGTCGATCGCGTCCTCGTTTACTACCCATTGATTTTAAAACACGCGTAAACGACGTCCTGCCGTCGGCCGATTTTTTTTCGACTCTTGAGCAACGGTGCGACCACTTCACGAGACAAATACGCTAAATCGACGCTATCGCAGTGTGTTTTTTTTTAACTCTTGGTGTTCCGTGATGTTTTGTGAATAGTGGATATTCGAGCGTCCTATAAAAACTTAAACTTATTGAAATATCGATCTCTCCACATAATTTTAATCATTTCCAAGAAAATGATTTTTAATTAACTTTGAATCAGTCCTTCTACCGTTCTTGCAACTGATTGTGAGAGATTTATTTTCTATTTATTTTCTATTTCTTGAAGAAAAATTCCACGCAAGGAAGTAGCTCTAAACGTACTGAATGTTAAAGTTACATAAAGCACTTGTTTTTAATAATTTCTATTACGTTCAATAATCTCTGTATCAATTTAAATGGACATGATTTCTTGCTACACTGTTTCCATCTTTCTTTCGTACGGAAGAGAATGGCATGGAATTGCGCATGTAAAATTATCAGGATGCGGGTTAAGAAATGTTACACCATAGGCCTGCGAATGTTGTTGTTTCTTTTCACGAAGGTCTGGCATAATAAAAGTTGCGTTCTGCGAACGTGTGAAAGTTACCGCGAATTAAAAACGGAGCAAAGTCGGAAGTGGGATCGCACGATGTGGAAATCATGCGAACGAGTCAGTGAACAGATTTGCTTTCGATATCCATTGCGTTTCCGAGGGAATATATCATTTCATAAAGCCTTAGGAAACGACGGCTTTCTGAGATGCACCGGCAAAGTAATTATCGTTTATTGAGAAGGAGAACGCTTCAAGCGGAAAGTTCCGGCACATTTTTCATTAAGCGCGCGAATCCTTGGATTTAATTGAAACCGAATATCAAGGCGAGACTTGAAATTTTGTCTTCTTCGCATTGCTCTTTGTTCTTCCTTTTTTTTCTTACAACGACGGAAGTCTTGATAAGTCTCTAATAAATAGATTGAAGGAATCTCGCAAATATTCTTTCCATTAACTTGAATATAATAGCTGCTCTTTTGACAAGCAGAAACTTTATGATGTTTAAGTAATTTAAAAGCAATAATCTTTATATAAAAAATCTGAAATATGTATAAGTTCTGTTAGTCATTAAGTATAAATTATGTACGTAATGATTATATAAGAAGTAAATGTTTAAGTAAAGCTAATGATTTTGCATAATTTATAACTTAATTCTCAACGCTCTAAATAAACTTTTCAATTCTCAAAATTTATTTAAATTCCGTCTATGTACATGCAATTTATTATTACACTGAGAAAAATGGTCTGGTTGGATTAAATAGTAATTCTGGTGAAAAATGGACGAATCAGAATTTTCTTATTAAATCTGCAGAATTCTAGTTGAAAGAACAAGAATATTTGATATAATTATTCTGATAAAAATAAGAATTCTAATAGATTTTTTCAGAAATATTGTATCAACTAGAATTCTAATAAATTTAATCAGAAAATTCTGATTCGTCCATTTTCAACTAGAAATTTTTTTCAGTGTATAGTTATTACCAGATAAAAATCGAAAAGTTAAAGTTCCGTTATACTTTTTTTTTTGTATTTATTATATTGTACTTGTACGATTTTGAATTTGCCGTTACCAGTTCCATCGTTACGTCATCCAAATTCATATTAAAAAAAATTTTGCGGTTCGAGCCGGAGGGATTTAATTAACTCTTTAATTTAACTCCGATCTATTTTGCATCGACTAGTAGTACCAAGCGAGCTGGTATATTCCGCGTAATCTGAATACCGGTACTCGCGGCACGCAAGGTCGACCGATCGTCGTCATCGAGGCGCTGGCGAACGCGGTGAAAGTCTATTCCACGTGGAAGGGATCTCCTGGTCATGCAGAAACGAACACGGAATCATTCTCGGAACGAAAGTCCCGGGTCTACGGGTCGGGAAACTTCGACCGGTCTACTGCGAAAGAGTTGCAACTACTTCACTATTTGGAACATCAAGTTTTCGAAAGTAAATCATAAGAGCATGAAGCTTAACGTACGTTTTTAGAATATCGTTGTTTGAATCAAATTCAAACTATCCCGAAGAGGTCTAGATAGTTCCTGATTATATTTCAAAATGGAAATGAGTAAAATATGTTTAATTTGCTGTGTTGGAAGTTGAGTATGGCTGCAACAATGCCAATACTGTCTGATTGTGAGTAAAAAGCAATGAAATGGTTGAATAAAAGTCAAACGATTAAAACGGTTCAAACTCAAAGTGTCGATATTGAATCGGTCTCAATATGTGTTGCTGGTAAACATTCCCTATATTGAAAAAGCTTCACATATTGCCGGTCACATTATTTTAGTAACTTTTATGTGGCCTCGATCGTTAATTATAAATAGCATTAAAATCTAATTAACCGCTCGTGATAAAGCTTTGCGAAATTGCGAAATATTAATTTTCTATTTGCCACGGCTGATCACTGCATATTTTTCAACTGGGTCAGAAATTTTATGCTAATAGCGAGATTTTATGCGGGAAATGTTTAACGGATGGGTGATAAAGAACTTTTTAACATCAATTTAATGCGAATTTAATTTATGCGAAAGATCTCTTTGTTATTCTGAAATAAACTTGGTGGAAAATCTATCTGTTCGAAACAGATAAGATAAATTTGCAAATATAAATGGTAAAGTTCTTTCGAGAGATTATAGCATTCGATTGTGACGAACTTTTTTTTTATTCTCTATTGACATATCTACTCTCTTTCATCTAATCCATGCAAATGGATTATTGTAATTTTTTTTATATCTGGAATGTAAATCTCGGAGCTGCTTATGAATTTGACCTATCATGTTCTGCAGCATTAAGACGTTTATCAATTTCACGTCTTTGTCAGGCTAATCAAACAATACGTCGTCTTGATTGCATTGCTGAAATAGGCACTTGATTGTCGTGATTATGAGGCGGGAGGGGCTACAAACGAGCTCGCGTGATAGATAATCTCTCACCGAGAGTATATTCGATATATAACGGGTATCATTATGACGCTTACAATTAGATACCTTTGTTGCGCTTTTAGAAACGCTTTTAGTTTTAGAACTTGGTAATATTAGCTCTCTATAGGGATGGATCGTTGTGTCATTCGAAACAATTCTTTTTCTACTAATTTTACTCAAAAATGTTTTGTGAGGAATCTATCGATTCCATTGAGAAAAAATTCATTAAATTTTAATAATTATTTATTTGAATAGTGCCAACTAAATCTTTACTTAAATTTAGTTGGTATTACTATTCAAACAAATGATTTATTGAAATAAAAAATATTTTTAGTATATATATATTGACATACATATATTAATCGTGACCATATATGACCTTTCTGATAATTAGAAGTATGTATTTCAGTGTTCAATCCTACATACATTTCTTCAGTTTAAATGTAAATAATACGTAAATGTAAATAATACGTAAATCTCAATTTACTCCGAAATTTATTTAAAAAATGAATGCAGCATTCGCTCTTAGAGAATTAAATTGAGTCGACCTCTCTCTTTTTTTCATTATTAAAAAAATTTCATTATTAAAAACATCTGTCGTTAGAATTTAAATTCTAGCTGTAATTGAATCTGGCGTATACATTTAATATGTTATAAATAGTTTCCGCTATTAATTATAATTACGAAGCACCCAACCATTAACAAAAATGAGTACACTTATTTTTTGTGAAATTTGATATTGATTTGTGTTTACAGAACAGAAGCATCAAGGCATGAACAGTTTTTAACAACTGCTAAGTGAAGGGCTTCTTTCGAATTAAGAGACGCTCATAAATAATGCAGTATTATCATACAATTTGAAATGGCTTACAATTTGAAATGCCTTTACTTTAATAGAATTTTAATTGCAAGCTTAGTTAGAAACTTACTAAAGTATTACGTCTTAAATTTTAAAAATAATGGAAATTCAGAATTTGAAATACATAATAAATTTTCGCGAGAGCGTGTCGTTAAAGAAAAACTACATTTCACGAAGAATAATATCACTCGTATTCTATCAATTCTGAAGAACATTATTATTTTACTGGAACTAAAGACAGTCTTTCTGAATTTTTCGGGAATGTTAGGTATAAAATAATGAGAACGAAATTTGATGGGATTTCGTGAAGAGATTATCGCGTCTCTTATTACGATCAAATTAAAGGATTCTGCTTGGGCATTTTATATATGAGGCGCCTTGCACCATTTCGGCTCTGCCGGAATGAAAAGGTTGCGAACTTGTAATCTCGTTAGAACGTAAAACTGGAAGTTTGCGACTTCATAAATTCAATCTCACGCCCTCGTATATAGTCGTTATTAAATTAAGCGCGGTCGCGTTCCAGGTCTGTTCTATCGATATTAGCTTGCGCTTGAAATGGAATTAATGTGAAAATAATGCACGATAAGAGTTAGTACGTAAGTGCGATATCCTATAATTTATTTTTTTTATATTTTTATGAGTTTAAAAAGTATACACTGCATTATGTTTTTCTATGAAGAAAAGCTATTAAGAGAAATATTGATACAAGTTTGTACGGATGAAACGTTTTGTCGAAGTCGTAGTAAAAATTTCAGAATTTTTTGCAGGATTGTTCATTCCATATAGGGTTTTACAATCAACTCGTTACTGTGTCAGACTGACTGTCATAGTTGAGGTATTGACGTAGTACTGGCTAAGTACTGGATGATAACTTTAAGCTGACTCAGTCAGACTGGCAGATAGTACTGGTTTAGTCATTTTAGCTAATTATTTGCCAGTGATGGCCCGGTATTGATTGACAGAATCTTGATCGTCAGTTGACAATCGTAGCGTTGCAAGTTAAGTGTTTTAGGTTTCGTTATAACTGCTGACGACTCTATATGAGATAGAATTTCCTACGTAATTATTTTAATGGTTCAACAAAATTATTTTCAGATCTATATTTATAAAAATGTTTATAGATACTTAAAAAAAATCGTAAATACTTTCTTAAAGAAAAGGGATATAAGTAAGTAGAATTATTAGTAAGAGTATAGAATTTCCTGGACTATGTTTTCTTTTAACAACGGGAGTTGGATTAATTCCAAGTCTTATTTTTTCTCAAAAGAGAGTTTAAAAAAAAAACATTTCTCTCATAAGAAATCGTTATAGAATTTTCAAGTGAGGTTCTATTTGAAGTTGATCAACGAATTAGCAATTAAAAGTTTACATTTACAATTAAACGAAAGTATGCTGGATCAGAAATATCTTTCAATTAAGTCTTTAAATTTAGTATTGAAAATTAGAAAGGTTCACTGTACTGCGCTAGCTATTTCTGACTAGACACGATCCTGGGGCCCCGACGATATACCGTGTGGCAATGTTCGTTTAAACCGTTACTCTGGTATGTCGCTTCACCTTTGTCATAGACGGAAATACAGACGCGCAGCATTTATTTATTCTATATGTCCGTAACATACCTTCCGATTCAACAATTCTATTCTTCCGCAATCTTTTGTCATGCTTGGACTATTAAATAACGACTTGTCGACAGGAATTATAATAGTATCGACAAAAACTCAAATTCAATATTCAAATCGCGGCACGTACTTGCAGGACGTTCGTTTATTCTGTCAAATTGTGCTGTTAAATGCGCATCCGCGTTCGAATTCATTAATATACTTGACAACAATGCACTTTGCTTCCGTGAAAGTTTTCTTGCGACGCCAAGTCTGACTCTACAATTAAGTAAGCCATAGCGGTTAATCGACCGAAATCACATCATGTGATTACATTATTGCGGAAAATGGCTAGCATGCGAGAGAAAAGAGCACAGATGCACGCAGCTCGTGGCATTCGTAACGAAATACATACACGAGGATGTTCCAACGCGCTGGATATGATAGATATGATCCGAGACTACTGGAACAGATGTACGGGTGTCCGGAAAATGATTTATCGTACGGCCGGCTGCCCCGGCCGGTCGGCCCGACTGAACTTTGCGTTGGTGGATTTTTCCCGGTATTATGTCATGTACGCGGTGCCACGAAAAACCTGTGCAGTCGAATAAATGCGCTAATGGTTACTGAAATATTTTCATAAACATAACACAGAAACATGAGTGACTCATTAAATTCCAATTTGGATTCTTTGACGTTTTAATGAAAACTTCAAATTTTAAACAAAAAAGCTTTTTACATTTATAATGAATATGTCGGTACAATATATATGATCAGAATATTTAGAAAAACTATATATTCACGTGTGACAAGTATTACAGTTAAAAAATTACTTGTTTTATGTTCACACGCTCTATGTTTATACGAATTCATTTTCTTTCGTTTTAACGCTAAAGATTCGATTTAGAAGTCTGTCTTCAAGTATTTTAGTGACGTATATAATTTTGCAGAGGAAAAATAATTTTTCTGCACCCACAGTGTTTTTCGGAGTATCTCGTATACCGTGCCGAATCCGACGGGACTCGCATGCCACGCACTTGTACTGGAAGTATCTCCTTTACTTAAGAGGATATCTCAAGTTGGAATACCACACGGGAACTCGAGGCGAGGTCAGGATCCGCCGGAGGATGCTTGCAAACGCGAGCTGCGAAGTAGTGATGGTGTCGATACTCTCGCGCGTCGTGCTGAGTAATTGACGATGTTATTATACTTTTGTAATGGAGATTTATAGATACTAATAATCACAATTTTGTTGTCACTTATTTTCTATTAACTCTATTAAGTGTCAAACATTTCTGTTGTTAAAATGCAACAGCCGTTTTTCTCTCGTATTTATTATATAACAAATATTTTTAAACAAACACCTCTACTTTCAGATATCCAAATAATAAAAATTTCTAGAAGTTAATTTCTATGTATGTAGAATGTAAATTAATCTATTTTTGTGATTAATTCTATAATTCTTTATATATAATATAAATAAATATTAATTTGAGTTAAATTTAATACATTTTCTTGAATTTAATTATTCAATTGCATTTAGTTAATTAATAACATTAATAAGAAATTAATAACATATTAAGTAGGAGCAATAACCTATAATAATTAAAAATAATTAAAAATAATATAAATTAAGTATAATTTAATATATGTATGTCAAATTATAAAAATCATATTATAAATTTAACAATGAAGAAAGCAAATACAAATAAATATTACAGCCAAATCAAAATATAAACTTTTCTAAGAAATTATGAAAAACATTCTGAAACGACATATGAAGCTGAAATTTTGTAATAAAGACGCAAGATAAATCATATAAAATGCAGAATATTTTTTCGCACATTTTTACTAAAAAAAAAATGATTATTTTCATTCTGAACATTTGTTTTGCTTTTTTGTCACATTATATATAGAAAAAGAGAGAAAGAGAATTGATAACAAACAATAATATCCTGATGTAGAATGTATTGCTTATGCATTCTAATTGGAATCTATATCCTATATTTTTAAGTGCTCGAGTACTCACGGTAATACTATACTGTTGAATTTATAATGTCAAATTGAGTTATTTTTAATTACTTTTACAGATCATCACTACCAATATGTCGTTAATTTGACTAAAACGATGGAGTTCATTTAACTTAAGAAAATGTATTAAATTTAACTCAAGTTTAGTTTATTATTTATTAAATTTTTATTTATTATTATTTACTAAATGCATACGTTAATATGAATGCTAATTACTTTGAAACTGTAACCATAAAAAATGGATTGATTTACATTTTGTCACACATGGAAATTATAAGTTAACAAAATATTATTTAACTTAAGGGATTAGGTTGCTCCTTTCATATCTAACAATTGTAGCATTTGAAGACAATCACGGAAAAAAACACAGCTGAAAACTTTACTGATTCAACAAATCTACAATCGTAATATACAGACAGTCAATTTTCTATGTTAAAATAACAAAGTTGGCAGCTGAATAATATTAGCGATTTGTTAAACCATCTTCTTAGCTGTCGATGTTGAATTCGTGTAGTAAATTATAGGTTTTCTGTACCACTAAATTAATTTTTTTTCCGTGATAGTACCTTAATAAACATTCGTATTCGCTTGCAATATTTCACAATTTGCAGGTGAGTATTGGATCGGAGGCCATCGCTACCTGCGCGCGATCTCCTACGCGTAGCGGCCGTGTGGTCGATGACCCAGAGGATGTGCTAACGGATCGCAACGTGCGACCGAATAAAGAGAGATCCCGAAGACGTTCGTGAATGTTCGGACAACACATGAATGACAGAGTTGAACTCGTTATGGACTCAGCATTAAACGTTAAACATAACTATTTTAATTATCATGATATGATTTTACTATCAATTACTATGCAGAGCGGTTACTATGATAACTGATGATAAGTTTAACGAGCTATCTGAAAAATATTTTCTAATTTAGTTAATTATTTTATCGCAGTTGTTAAAGCAAATTAAAGCCGCTTAGAACTAAACGAATAATAAGATTTTGTTATTTGCATTTCTGAATTCCTGTCTACACTTTTTGAAGTGTGTGTGCTCTTACGATTCCTTACAAATATTGAATGCACGTATTACATGCGATTATTACATATGCGTACATGCGCGCGCGCC
>Ga0157364_1002827_pt1 | contig 16535 bp, 6 predicted proteins | sample AttsexASBM2_FD_111476 | JGI IMG/M metagenome (GOLD analysis project Ga0157364, IMG submission 111476) | Fungus gardens microbial communities from leaf cutter ant in Ribeirão Preto, State of São Paulo, Brazil - Atta sexdens ASBM2 | ecosystem: Host-associated > Fungi > Mycelium > Unclassified ... | reverse complement strand
ATTATTTAAATAATATATATTAATGACTGAATATAAATATTACATTGTTGATATCAGAGTTATACGAGTATCATAGCTAACTGAAAAAGAGTAATTACTAATCAAATTAATAATTAAAACATTGAAACTCCATTGTAAAATGTAATTATTTAAAGAAATAAGTATTATCAGTCATATGCATTTTCAGCATAAATATTATCTTATTAATACGTATTAAAGCTGAGTATTATTATTTGAGTATTATAACTAACTGAAAACAGTAATTAATCAATAACTAAAGTGCTGAAACTCTATGATTTAAAACGTGATACATCAATTAATGAAAAAAAATCGGAAAATAAAGATATATCAAATATGAGACAATAAAACAGATAGGTGTATCATAGATTAATATGACATTAACGCCGTACATATTAAATATGTATAGTGATAAAAATCTATTGTTATACGTAATATCGTATCTGCATTTTCGACCATGAATTTTCGCTTAAAGCTATATCATGTTACTGCAACTCGGATAACAAATATCATTATAACTCTTTTAATGTCACAGGCTCGATAAAATACGTTGATAATAAAATTCAATAATTGTAGACTGTAATGGTTGATTGACATTTTAATATCCATGAAACGAAATATGATTTTGTACATACAATGTTTATATATCTTTGTAAAATTGAATATTTATACGTATTATATGTACACGACGAACAGTAATATAATTTTATTTTAATCTATAATACTAATACTTTAAAAATTCAATTAAAGAATTAATATTTAATTTTCATTTGTTTTCGAATAATTTATTAATTCATTCAACAATAATAACTTGTATAATGAAATGTTTTACATAATAAAAAAATCTATAAAATGTTTATTGCCTTTCACTTTTCCTTTCTGCTTACAATTAATTTGAAATAGCTCATCTTTTAAGTCCTTTCAGCTTTGAAAGGACTTAAAAGTCTATTTCCTTTTTAAATAAATATTAATTAGTATTTTACGTTGTTTGAAAAAAATGTGATCACGTTCAGTACTATTCTATTTTATTCAGAGCAAATGGTTATTACTGTTCATCTAAAGAATCTAGAGAATTCATTAGAATATAAATAGAATATAAATAGAACAATGATATTTTGTAGATCGTTAAAGCGATTTGAGAATCAATTCTTGTTAGGGAAACGCGTAGATGATGATAATGGACGACAGGCTGACGACCGGTTCTGTCCACCTTGTAAGTGACGTTAAGATACGATAACGTTATCGTACCCCGGAGGCGCTGCCCTCGCGAGTTAACTTCTAAGCAATCACCCTTGCAGGCTTCCGCTCCACACGCAAACTATTATACAGCCCTTCGAAAGCCGTTGCTCCGATGTCGGAATAATTATAATGGTCATTTTGCAATTTCAACTTTGCTCATTTAAATAGATAATCTCTCTGTGAATTGTGGTACTCATACTGTTGTATAATTAGAATATCCTAATTATAGTGTTTACATCTATCTGACGAACGATATAATCTTCCAAACTATTTGTTGAAGAAGTCTATAGAAATAATTTTAACGTAATGTTAATAAGTTGCAAAAATTTATGCATGTCTACAAATAATTATTAAATATATTTTAATTTTGTATAAATCTTTATATGTACATAGATACACATACACGTACACATACATGATACAAATTCTATTAATGATACAATAGAGATAGAGCAAAATTATAATGTAGCACAATATAATTTACAATTTTAGTATTTTTCGTATTTTCATATGTTTTTCAGTAAGGACCATCGAATAATGGAATAAATGTCATGGAATAAATGTCATATACTGGTTTCTAATCTTACTGGCTCTAGTGAAAGTGCATAAATGCAACTCGCGGATGCGAACATCAGCGATGCAAACGACTCCCTTGAATTTACTAGGTATACGCAAACTGCATATAAATGCAGCTTATCATGCGTATATGCAATATTAAAAGTACGCTGTATTAAGAACATGTTGGACCGTGCGCAGTTGGAATATCATAGAAGATTGCAAAATAAATTTCTGTAATAAACTAAAATAACTTCAATTTAAAAAATTAAGTAATATTATAATATTAAAAAAGAGAAAGTTAATTCTGCGAGAATATATTAAAAAAATCAAATGCATATTTTTTTATTCGCATTAAAGTAATAAAATGTTTTATAAAGTTTTTACTGCAAATACTCTACTGCCTTCCTTATTTTAAAATCTGAAAATTCAATTGAAAAAATTGAATTACATAATTTTATATGATAGAAAGAAAAATTACTTCGTGAGATTAAGAAAAAGATTAACGCAAACAATTTAATTGTTTTTATTTTTTTCTTCTCTATATAAAATTGATATAACAATAACTTGGATTTAACTGGAAGTCATGTAAAGGCAATTTGGAGCATCCTCATTCATCAGTTACGTTGATCACGATGTTGCCTTTACGAGACTCACAAGCAGGCAAGTGCCTGTATTTCATAGCTCTATGTGTTGTACACGTCTTTATAGCGCTCCCTTATAACTAATCAATACTCGAAACTACCGATTTGTGAAACCAAAGGACTCGTTTTCGCAGAAAGTTCACTCAATGATTACGAAACTTTTGTCATTACAAAAAGTAGCTAGTTGAATGGTGCAGAGTCTATTTAGAATTATGCTTTAGTGATCGTATTGAATAATAAATTATTTGTCGAGCTGTTGTTTACAATCCTCAAATATTCGTTTTTGTTCAGGTAGACTTTTAATCAACGGCGTTAATTAAAAGTATGCTTTGTACAGCCGTTTGTAGGATATAAAAAGCGAATTAATTTCTGAAAAAGATTCATTTTTTCATTGAAAACACATTTACTTTTGTCTTTTATTAAAATTTGTTATTTACACTCGCCTTAACAATTTTATTTAAGAGTTAATTAACAAATTGTTTAAGAAAATGTTATTTAATTATATTATTTAATTATATTATAAGAAAGAGTTGATTAACTGACCAAGTTAATTAAACTTAAAATAATAATGCATTTAAAAAACAAAACTTAAAATAATAAAGCTTAAAATAATAATGTACTTTAATTATTGTCAAGCAAATATCCATATTAATATTTTAAGAATTTCTAAGTTTTTATAAAAATATGCGTATATAAAGATATATAAAAAGCGTATATAAAGATATATAAAAATATATTTATACAAAGTATATTTCTAGAACCTACTATATCATATATGCTTCAGTATAATATGCTAAATTCACTATGTAATCTTGTTATCGTGAATTGCTTGGAGATACTGATACGATGTTAAAAGTAAAGTTGTTATTCTTAAAACCATAAAGACTACTGATACGCTTGATAACGTTATCATATGTTTATTACATGTTGATTACATTAAAAACATAAAACATGCATAAACAATTTAATCTTCATTTTTTAGAGATATATAAATTTGCACAAACTTTTTAAATGCAACGTAACAAATAAATCAAGTAACAATCTTAAATTTAAATATTTCAATGTAGATCAGAATATACGTTAAAAAACGATTTTATTTAATGTATAGGCGAAAGAGGACATTTAATATAATTATATAGTACAAATTACGTCCCATACGTATACAAATGTACACGTTTAGGTACAACTGCAATCTCAATAAATATACTATGCTAAAATCAGAATTAAAAGATATTAAAATTAAAAGAATCTTTATAATATTTTGATGGTTTATAATAAATTACATGGAAAGTATGAATTTATAAATTAAAATGTAACAAAATATGTTAACGAAGATCAATTGTAATTTTTATAATTTTAATATATTTTATAATTTTATAATTTTAATATACATTTGCACCAATATTTATATTTAATATGTAATATTAAAGAAGCAATAATTGAAAATAATAATGGTAATAAAAAAAAAAGAATTAAAGGCATACACAAATAAATTTTATTTATTGAAAAACTTTTTAGTGTGCAAACTATAATTTGTCTTTTTTAAAATGCTGATTAACAACAATTAATAATGAGCACGTGCAACTTCCGCATTCGTATACGTTGCAAAAATGTTTCTGCAATCCCGGAAGCCCGCATGTGCCTCTTATTTGGAATTTTTAAAACCACAATATACAAATAGCATGAATCGCAAATAATAATCGATATGTTTTATGTCATTTACATTATTCATGACAATAGATGTTTGAATATCTCTATCTTATTTGCGATAAATACACATATTTGAAAATTTTTTGTCAACATTCTTAACGTATATACTATATTTTTTCCATGCTTTGTGCAAATAAATATTCCACTATTGTGTGCATTGAAATACATTTGAAAGAGATTCGTAATCGGATTGCTGTATCGATCCTATTCCTCGCAAATTACATCAATATTTACATCAATTAAACTATAAATTATTTTATATATCGTAGTCGGATATTTTCAAAAAACTAATTATTTTTCGCCCGAATAATTATATATAAAAATTCTCTGAATCTTTCACTTTTAATTTATAAAAATCTATTTTTTTAGTTTAGAGTTTCGATTTTAACGAATCTATGAATAAATAATCGATATTATTTTTATCTATCTACTTTTACTCTACAAAAAGACTGAAATTTTGGTTAAACTGAAGTTAATAAAAAAAAAATCAATCCTTAAAGAAATAATACATAGAATATTATATCATTAATAAATCCAATAGTTTTTATAAAATTATAAATTACTTAATTCGTTTCAATCTTTTCTCTTATATTTTCAATCAGACAATTTAACTGTTGAGCGTGATTTGTGATATAGATATGTATTCTTTTTTTCGATATTAGGTAGAAAAGTTCTTACTGATTTTTGTTGGTCACATTCTAGGAATTTTTCTAATTGACAACTAATGTGTATATTATATCATACATTACTCGAACTATAAGATACACACATTCAATTCATTGAATTAACATATTTTAAACTTTAAATTGTGCATTTTCTTTATCTTTAATATCGCTAGCTAAAAACAAATTATTCGTATTTATTGTACGAATTCAAATTTGGTTCTAACGCATCAGAGATCTGTCGAAAAATTTGTATGGCATTTGGGGAAGATGCGATAAAGGAAAGAACTGTTCAAAATTGGTTCCAAACGTTTGCTTCAGACAATGGGAGCCTTAAGAATGGCCATCCCGATCTGGAAGATCATTTTCCATGAATGGTGAAGATTTGAAGATTGCAATCGAGAATTCAAAATTGATCTGCAGAAAACTTGCTAGTACATTTAATATTAATGAAGAAACCATAGAATATACTTCTTTAATTTTTTATATGGAAAACGACAAAAACTTTTCTGGACACCTGATATTAGCGGTGTCTGCATAGAAAATTTTTTCAAAACATATGATGCACGTATCGTGAAAAAAAAAAGAATTCGATACGAGACGAAGTAGATTAAATTTGTGTGAAAATGTCGCAAAGTGCATTAAAGTCTCGTCGGAATATTTCCAGTGCAAACTCACTCGAGCAAGGACTTGTGTCCGTGGAGATGGACCGATGGAAAACTCTGACGCCGCTGAATCCGCCTCGAGCGCAAACTAGACTCGTGCCAAATGGAGTCAACGTTTTCGCTAACATGCTTCGCTTTCTCGCTCTACGGAGATGGCACGAATGGAAGAGGATAATGGAAGTTGAGCGGAATGCGAAGCGATAAACAGGTGATTGCGATGCTCTTCGACAAGAAACAGTCGAATTGATGTGGAGCGTTAGTAAATGGAGGTAATTCTCGATAGACTAACGCGCCATTAATGTAATACCAGAAACATGACTCTGCGATACTTGTCCGTTGTTGCTAAAGAATTTCAAAATTAAATAAAAATATTACATTGTTTAATGCGTTAAAATATATAATATTACATATGTAAATTATTTATAATTTTGTAAAAAGGCGTAATATAAAAGAGGATCAATTTTTTTCACTTTTTGATAACCTTTACAAAAAATATAGTATATCTTTGAATATATGTATGAAGTTCCACTTATAATTATAAAAATTTTTAATAAATCAATATAAGCTCGATTAAAAAACGTTCTTAATTAATTTTTTGAAACAATATTAAAACAATATCTAGACTAGTTTTTAGTTATGTCAGTAAGAATGTAAAGCTAAATAACTAAAGTATCTACGTCACATTTTAATATAATGAATTGCTATTTAAAAAATGATTTTATAATGTATTTTGTCATGTTTATTAATAAAATGTTCATAGATTCGTATCTTTTGGTCATACACATATTAGTTAATAGACTCAATTCGTTAATAGACTCAAGCTTCTATATTAAAATCTATGGATTGAAAATAAATCGATCTAGCTTATAATTTATGATTTTGTCAAGAAAATATACGCAATAGAATAAATAATAGTAATATAATACGTAACAGAATTACTCGTCTTTGATAATATAAAATAATTTTAATATTCCAGATATTAAACGAAGAATGAAATTAACTTTTAAAAAATAAGATAAAAGAATAGTTTTTAAGTTTATTTTACGCTATTCTCTCTTTCATATTATGTATTTAACAGTAAGTTTTCCAGGTGCAAGTTGTCCGACATACGATTAACGGTATTCATAACGGACTACGAAATAATTTGGTCACTGAAAAGAGGTCAGCTCAACCTGTTCATTAACATTTATTCGTCACGTTAGAATATTCACCAAATCATTCGCTTGCGAACGTAATTATAATTATATATACAAATGAACTGTCTTATACGAAAATGGTGAATTTCAATTTGTGGGCTATTTTCATTGATACAACACGTAAGGATAGATCGGAATTCATTTAGAGAAAAGGATATGGATACTCGATCGAGAGAAGTTTTCCAGTCTCGCGCGCTGTTGAATTGATTGAGTTGCGAACTCGATAGTTTCATTAATGAGGACTTTGCGCGAGATCGGTAATGAATTCCGTCAACGGATAGATAGATCGATATTACGTTACGTTTATCGTTTATTTAGAATTAAGCGATATTATGCCATATTAAACATTATGAATTGGAATGTGATTAATAATTATAATAACATATACATACATCTATTCCTATTGTATTTTCCTTCGCGTGAAATGTTATAACGATATTATTCGTGGAAATGTTAACTACGCCGAAATATTGATTGCTTATATATTCAAAAATTTAGACAAAAAATTTGACAAAGTATTATAATATAATAATAATATTCTAAAACAAAAAAAAATGTTTACACAAGTTTATAGGAAGATTACAATATGCCGCAAATCACATTTAACAAAACTTCAATCCGTATTATTCATTATTTTTATACACCGTTGCGCATTATTAATATCGTATTAGACGTTAAAGTATTAAGTGCTGCTCATGCTACTAAGAGCAGCGAAAAAAGAGAAGAAGAACAAAGTTCTATTCTGTGCTTTAGGTAAGAAAGTCAATTAATAAAACAAGAGACATCGCAATAATGAACATGTTGGAAAAATATAGTTAATTGGTTTAATTGAGATCGTATGTTCGTGAGTCTCTGACGATATATCGATCACATTATCTTTTCTTCAAATATTAAAAATAAATCGAGAAATAAAGTTAATCTTTTTATTAGTTTTAACATTATTTTGTCAAACGTATCATTTATCATTATTCCAATTATTTTTAGAAACTGTCCTATCAATTGTCACGATGATACCATTACATCAATGACCTTTGATATTTTAAGAGATAAATTATGCTACACAACTAATCAATAAATATTTGTTCACAAACATCTTTTTAATCGAAGATCCTTTAATCAATTATAAGGAATGTTACGTCTATAATAAACATTATACAAAAGGTGACGTAAGATAAACTCTTTTATCCATTTAGCTGCACACAATATGAAATGTATCGATACGTTAAAATAACTATTTTTATTATAAGCTGAATATTTCGCGCTAAACTTAAATACTCATTTAAAAAACATATCTGCATAAAAATCGTTTATTGCACGCAACACATACAGGAAGATAAATTTAATTATATAAAAGAAAATAAAAGCTTACTACATACTTTGATTGCATTTTTTATCTAGATCAAATTTTTATTGCTCCCTGAATCGAAAACGACTTGATCGATCGATAGTTTAGAATAGACTATCACATCGAGATATACAAGCAGTTAATCGTGCAGAGGAGATCGCGAGACGCATATCGTATCAAATGCAGCTCTCGTGCCAAATCCGATTTGGAATACAATCGACGTGGCTAAAGAAAGTTCAAGAGGTAGGTTATCGGCGAGAGTAATCGCACCAGATATTGACAAATCACTTTTAAACCAAATTATCTTGTCAGGTTTTACGTGTCCGTTAAATTTTTTAAATAGAAAAAAGAGATATTTCTTTTATATAAAAGAAAAAAAAATTTTTGTTAAATGCACATCTTTTTTTTTTAAAAAAAAAAAGATTCGTTCGTTCCTCACAAAAATCGTACGAAACGTGTTTTATGAAATTTCATCCTAAGTTTATACATTATATGACAATTGATCATGTTTGAAATAAAGCACAATGTATTTTCAATTATCCACATTTTGATCCATCTATATTCTGCGCGAGTATTATTTCAGCACTATTATATATTGACATATACATTTCTGTGTGAAAGCAAAGATTTCAAAGTAGCCGAGAGAACAGAGTTTTATGCTCTTTTCATTATATGTTAAAAAGTTACTTTCGAACGACGAGAGTTCCACTTGGAACGGTATACTCGTCATCTTCATATCCTCCAATGACGTACGTCCACGTTGGAAATTCAACCAGAGTCACACTGTCTCACTTTATCTCGTTTCCCTTCTCTTTGCACAACTGTTGACGTCATCAGCGAACATGCTATTTTGTACAATGCTTTCCTAATTTTGAATACTTTTATGTTTTTTTAAACTTAACTTTCTGCTTATATTTTTCTATTCGCGCTAGTAGAATTAAAGTAAAAATTTTTAATTAAATAAAAAATATTTTTAAATCTAGAGGAATTACTTACGTTATCAACTTAAATAAGTCCACAATTTTCTATTTATTAAATATTTTATATAGAAAACCAATAATACTTATTATCAAATAGATTTTTATTATTGTAACTAAAATATTTTGAAATAAAATATATTTACTTATAATATTTTTTAAAAATTTTATAATTATTTAAAATAAAATTATTATTAAATTTTAAAAAATCAAATAATTAAGAATATTTTTATCCATTATTTAATCTTCTCTACCTAATTCTTCTAATTATTTCTTTCACGAATGCAATTTTAAGTACAGTTAATTTTCAAATCATTTATCGGAGCTCTATATATATATATATATATATATATATATATCTACTTATAGCATTTTCTTGTTATGCATTCCATCTAATTTCTTTGCTAATTTTTATAATTTCTAATTTCATCATAACATCTAATTTCTATGTAACAAAAATGCAATTTTCTTCATAATTGCTGAATAATTTAATTCGACAGTTTCGTAATTTTTCTCGGAATTAATATTATAAATATCTTTGTCAATTAAGCACTAGATCAACAATTAAAATACTAACTGTAATTTCTGAATTTATTGTATTACATTGTAAATAAACTTATCGTAACTCTTTCATGACTAGAATTAATCTGTATTTTTTCATAGTAACGCTGATAACATCTCAACTGCTCCTTTTCATCTTTCATTTAATTTACTTATACTCTACTTTAGCTATTCTCGCCATAAGCTTTGTTTCATCTAGATTTAAAAAATTTATTTCATTTAGAAACTAACTACGAATAATTTACCAAAGGCAAAATGTCAATGTTTAAAATATTATGTAGAACACTCTATCAGCATCAAACAAATTTATCATATCTGTCAAAGATATTAAGTGCTTGCCATTAACGCATGACGTCATTATTATTGCGTTCTCGGTTATTATATAGACGTTCACGGTCCTTTATTGATTGTTGTAGCTATCAGCGCAATTTTGTTAATAAGTAAAACGTAATCGTTTGACCTCGCACATCTTTTACACACAATCATCCATTTATTTAGTTTCAGTATTCAGTCAATTTGCATTCTCTAGTTCGATCTTTCGCGTGCTGTCACTGACCTTGAGTCGAACTTGCTGCCGTCCTGGAGCGTGCCGGTGTAGTGCATGGTCAGCTGGTCGCCCTTCTTTGATCTGACGTCACATATTTCGGGCATATACATCTTCTCCATCTTTAGACCGCTTTCAGCATTGTCGGCTTTGCTGAGAGCCACAATTGTTACCACGAAGAAGAGAGTGTAACGGCACATCGCAAGCACGGCACTCACGCTGTTCGATGTATAAGAGACCATGTTCGTCAGTCGACGGATGCTCGTGAGCAACTGAGTTCTCGCAGCGTTCTACACCAGCGAGCCACCTTCTGATCCCCGCTCGTCCCACCGTTCCAAAGCGACGGCGCCGTGGTCGGGACGGAGACCAGACCAACGAGACCAGAAAAGGATGGAGCGTCCATGCCGCCACATTGCGCCGTCTCATTGGCCCCATGGAATATGTAGGTCTCTATACCTCGGGAAAGTCCTTTTCTCTCTCTACTGCCTCTCGGTACCGCTCGCAATTTCTCGCTCAGTTCTACTTGGTCGTCTCTCCTCGTTTGTTTCATCTCATTGCGCTCTTCTGTCTCTCCTCAGCTGCCTGTTCCACAGCTCTGTCTTTTTCATGGTTGTATCCCGGAGTTGCGCGTCTTCCTCCGACCTGATTCTCTTCCTGCTTTCTCTCTCATCATCACATTTTGCACTGCTTCATCCTTACCGCGCTTACATACCGATATCTTCATCCTTCTTCCGCCAATGGCATATCGTGTTTGTGGCCGCGTTCGTTGTATCTTTCTCACTTGCCTATCAGGTTGGGTGTTTCCTTTCATCTCTTTAGTCCCGTCTTCCACACCTCCTCGCATCATTGCGTCTCTCCCTTTTTCCTTTCTCTCTCTCTTTTTCTTTGCTCATTCTTTTCTTCTCTCGCAGTTACCGATATAAAAAACATAAGTTAACTTGCGCTCTGATTTTGAGGCTTCGCAGGTACATCATGCGAATGCAAGAAGTTTAAGAAAATGTATCGTTCTTGTAAATCAAATTAAGGAATAAATTTTATTCGGAAGAAATGTTATTTTACTAACACAATGTGGAAGTGGAACCCGTTATTAGAAATACAATGGAAACTTCGTTGAAGTTCGCTCTATTACGTAAACCATTTTACCCCCAAAGTAAGCTATTCAAATAAAGAAATATTTCTTTCATATCTATAGCAAAATATTGTGAGTTTAGCAACATAATAATTAAAAATTTTGTATGCAATCGCATAATATTCAGTCATATCTCATTTCACAATTAAAACTCAAATTCAAGTAGCGGTATTTTCATTAAAATACAGTTGATCAAAAGGGAAACTTTGAAATATGAATGCAATTCTACAACAATAAAGGATAGATGTGTGAAAAATACATTTGATTCTCATCCTTTAGAATTTCATTCGATTTTGTTCACTTCGTCAAGCAGAGATATCCTCGATTTTTCCGGTTCCTCCTTTGGTTTGTTCGAGCTTCTTCAACGCAATCCTTGCCTTTCACATATCGTCCCGCATATCCATCTATCGCTCTTTAATTTCGTTCGCCGTCTCTCGACCGCTGCACCTCGTGTTACATGTCATCCTGATCTCGTCGTTTATCACTGATGTCATCGCGCTACCGCTGTGAGGCGCATCCAAGCGTTGCAATGCGTTTCCTTCCTACGCGGAGAAGGATTTCGTGGTCGTTTCGCGAAACGTATGGATGTCGCACTGATCAAACTGGTTGGCCATTATGTTTTCTTTCTTTTAGAAGTTCCTATTTAAATGTCTCGCTTAAAATTGAAATATTAAACTATGAGTTTTTAATTGGTTACGGTCACCTGTTAGAAAAATTCACTCGTGCTAACAAAATTCATCTCGATGAATTATTTATGGAATATTTTAAGTATCGGTATGTAAATGCGACTGTCGAGATATGTACATCAAATTCGCTAACTGCTACAGCGGAATTTCCAGATAGCATTTGAATGATAGTCAATCGATTAAAGTTCGTTTTCGACCGAAATGGAATTTTGCAAAGTAAAATTTATGTGTGTGATATATGTATAGATGTAAAAATAAAATTATGATGAAAATGGAATAATAATCGCGTTATCACATTACACATGCTATTGTATTAGTTAAACTGGAGAGCGCATTCAAATCAATTATGTATTTCATAAATTTCAAATTAATTGATTTATTAATTCATAGTTACATTGAAATTATAATTAAATGTAATTTGCTATTTATAGTAATTATATTTATATTATATATTTATAATTATTGAATATGCATAATATGTACATATTTATTTTGCGATAGCATTTTAAAATTCCGCTTGTCAGTTAGTAGCAAATCGTTTGGGTTTGAAGCAATTTTACTTATTTTTCGATATTTTGCAATATTCACATTAACTGACAAGCAGAAATTTAAAAACTCTTTTTAACAGAATCTTGTAATTAAAACAATGTTAAAATAATTCCTTATTATATTAGAAGATTAATTTTAAATAGAACTCTTATTATCCTATCCTCGCATTCTATGATTTATTTCAGTTTTATATATCTTTTTTTATCCATGTCGTATATTTTACCCCCGTAATTAAATTATCTCTTTTCTGTGAGTAAACATCATAGCAGAAGCTTTATTAGCACCTTAGCTTTTGCGAATATATCTTTAGTTCTTTCTTTGTGCTCTTTAATTAATTGATTTACAAGAATCAAATCTTATATATATATATATATATATATATATATATATGTAATATAAATTATTACTATTACTAATAGTATTTCTTTCTAATAATTTATATACATTTTTTATTGTGCATACATACTTAATAATATAAATATATAAATTCTCAAATTTATATGTCCCTTATTCTTTAAAATTTGCAAATAACGATGGGATCAATTTAATGTTAAATTTATAATCTTTTTGAGAATATCATCTTTTAGTTTTATAAAATACTAAATTTGTAAAAATAGTTAAATTGTACAGATATCTATTTTACAAAATTTTAGTTTCGATTGATTTTTTAAATAATATGCATATATGTATATATATATATATATATATTTTTTTTTTACCTATAAAATTTTATATTTGAAATTATTAAATTATTACAATTTTTTAAATTAATTGCTAATCAGTTACCCTCTCCCTTATAATAAAAAATCTGGCAATTTCAAAATAATTTTTATTTTTATTTAATCATAATATTATGCACGCTAAACTTAATAACTCTTTTATTTAAAGCCGCTTGAGACTTATATATTTGTTATTTTATATTTTGTTATTTTAAATTTTTTCTGTTCAGAAGTCACTGAAATTTATATTTTAATATCATGGATTTTTGCGTACAAATTTTAATTTAAAAAAAATAATTGATATTTGCCCTCTAAACTTTACTATTTTAATCGAGATTTTTTCGTAACCTTTATTTCTAAAAAAAATACTACAAGATTCACGATTTCTGTGTCACTGAGATCAGCATAAAATTTCGGCACCTATCTTCTCTTTGCACATTTTGCTTTTATTCTATTCTTATGTGACTATGATATGAAGTATATCTTATATGTAATACATGGCATGTTACAAGTACGCAAAATATGGAACGTTCTTATACGAACTTTCATATAAATTTGAAAGAGTACATACGTCTTTCATATGCGCTTCATAATATTATTTTGTCAAATTTAAAAAGAAGATAAATCAAACATGTATTTTAATAACATAATAATTTTGTTCAAAATATTTAGCAATTTTATAGTTTAACTTTATAGTTTGCTTGAAGGCCATAAAAATGCATCTTTTAAAACATAAGAGCCATTTATCGGTATGTTGTAATATATTTTGGAAATAAGATGATGTTGATTGCAAAAATATATTTGCCTCTGCTTCTTTTTGTACTTTGACGGAAGATAGGCAAACCTGTATGCTCGTTTCACAACGAGGATGCGGTGATGTGCAGCGAAAAGCGAAAAGTCAAGCACTCTGTGTGCACACTCGTTACACATCGAGCGAAATGGACTACTCACGACAGACCAAATTTGCATCTTAAGAAATGCTCGCGAAATCGCAAGGAACTCTTTGACTTTGACTTTATCGTAACGCAAATTACATTTCTTTCAAATTACATTTCTCTTCAAGTATACACATTATAGATTTATAATATTGATTTGCTTGATTTGAACAAGAAATTAAAATAATATTATTTGCATGAACCTCATCAATGTAATATATATTTGATGATAGTTAAAACGAGATAAAATCTTGGAAAAATTGACAACATAGTCAATTTCAGTTTGAATGTAAAAAAAATTTTATCGTTTCATAAAATTTTCTTTATAAATATTCTAAAATATTCATATATGACCTCTTCTTTACAAATATTATTGTTACAAATATTATTTTTACTTAAGAAATGTATCTTTTTTATATCTTCTACATAAAAGGAAATAAAATTTATTTACTTTTTAATAATAGAATATGTATCAATATAGTTTCTTAATTCAAAAAATGAAATTCCACTAAAAGTTTATGATAGATTTAGAATTTTTATTTATTGTATATATATATATGTATATATATATATATATATATATTTATATTTGTATATATCAAAGTTTGTATATATCAAATTATCAAGTAAGTTTTATCTAAAAATTAACAAATGTCATGGCTTATTTCGAGCTACAATTAACTTTAGATTAATATAAATAACAAACGTTTCGGCTTACAAAGCCTTCTTCAATGCTACACTGCAGAGATACAATCTTAAATTATCAAAGAATAACGGATACAATGATAATTTAAAAATCTTCAACGGTGAAATGTCAAAATATAAAAAAATATAAAAAAATTCGACGTCAATAAGTATCTCGTCAGATAACAATAAGCTAGGAACATTTGGATATTTCAGTCAACAGTAAGTTAATTATCGATAAAAATAGATTTGCCAAATTCTTCAGTTGAGATCGAGAATGCAATTTGTCACAGTCTAAAGTTAATTTAATTATAGCTCGAAATAAGCCATTGTGTTAATTTTTAAGAAAATATACGAGCACATTTTACTCCATTTTAAACTACGCTAATAAATACGCAAATTTAAGAGTCTTTGGAACAATAGGAATAATGTACGTAGATTATAGAAACATGACTAACTTTTATTCTATTAAATTAATGTTTGGTAATAATATTGCTTTTTTATTAAAATAGTGAATTGATTACAATTATAGATTAATTAAGGCAGTTTCTAAATTGAAATTTTTTAAGACATTATAAAGAGTATGAAGTCATTTCAGTTCATTTAAATCATATGTTTAGAAATTCGTTAGTTTTACATCATAGAACGAATATTAAATATAAAAGATCACTTTTCATTCTAAAAAAAAAACTAAACTTAATATTGAAATTTCTGATCTCTACAAAACAATTAGCTTTTTGCAGAAAGGATTAGCCTCGATTATTTGGACTTATCTGACTCTTTACCTGACCACCTGTAGCAACACATCCTATCACATCATCATAATTCCTTTTGTAAAAGAAAACTTTTGTGAAAGAAGATTAATTTTAAAACATAAAAAGAAATTTTGGAAAAAAAAATTTGATAATTCCAAAGATATCCAACCAATACATTTTTCTGTATTAGGAACAAAGAAGAAACGAAAATGTTAAAGTTTAAATATTCTTTTGATTGATTCTAATGAATCTTTAGTCATCATCAATATCGAACTTGACAAAGAGGCTTGACTTTAGAGGCATTTTTTAAAATTAATTTATAATCATTAGAATGAACTAACAAAAAAATGGTTCGTCAATTTAAGTGAGACAAGCATTTTTGCATATAAGTAACAAATTTATTACAACTGGGCAGCAATTTTAATCTCCCAGATTCCAACAATAAAGTTGAAGAAAATTAATCAGGAAATTCATCAAGGATATTGAAAGCTGCTCCAATCGTAATAACTTATGATTGATATCGAAAATTAGGAATACATTCCTGAATTTCATCAGTTTCTCCATAACAATCCACACTTGAATAATCATAATACAAAAATTAATAAGATGATGAAGTTAACAACACAATGGTGTAATAATAACAAGGACATACTTTTCACACGAACGGATAAGGGCAACGTAACCATGGAACCTTTTATAATAACAAAGTTATTGAACTTAAAGATTTTGATATATATTTGATGGTTAAAAAAAATCCGGCAATGGTGATTGAAAAAAATCTGAATAATATGTTAAAAAAATGATATCAGAAAGGATTCATTTCAGATAAGGAATTGTGAAGTCTTCGGTCAAGTGATTCCATCTTCTTTCTTGCCGAAGGCATATGCTTTACCAAAAATACACAAGGAAGACATTCCCTTTAGAATTATTGTTTCTTCAATTAACACAGCTCTATATTCATT
>Ga0157364_1002826_pt1 | contig 16538 bp, 14 predicted proteins | sample AttsexASBM2_FD_111476 | JGI IMG/M metagenome (GOLD analysis project Ga0157364, IMG submission 111476) | Fungus gardens microbial communities from leaf cutter ant in Ribeirão Preto, State of São Paulo, Brazil - Atta sexdens ASBM2 | ecosystem: Host-associated > Fungi > Mycelium > Unclassified ... | reverse complement strand
TATATATATATATATATATATATATATAAATATAAAATTTAATATTTATAAAATATCTCCTATATATATATATATATAAAGTAATTGAAAAATAATTGAAAAATTAGAAATACACTCTATTAGTTTTTTCTCACAAAATTTAATTCTTCAAAAAATGTTTTCTTTTATAGTGCTCAATAATTCAATAATTATATATATATATAAATATATATATATATATATATATATATATATATATATTAAAATATGTTATAAATAAAAAAATCATAATTCTAGACGAATTTTCAAATATTGTTCTCTAGGAGACGTAATAAATGTATTGAGAAAAATGGCAGATGGCTGGTATCATGGTGAAAAATTATTAGACGGCGAGCAAGGATGGTTTCCGGCAAATCACACGAAGGAGGTTGCATCGGAACACGTGCGCGCACGAAATTTGAAGCAACGACATCGTCTTTTAGCACTCAGCAACAGTGTAATACAGCAAAGAAGAGCGAGACAAGGGAATTAGGGGATTCATTGACGAAATTAAAATGTGATCTGAGTTCGAATCACTCAGATATTGTGATCATTAATAAATTATTTGTTATATATACACGAGTTCTACGCTATTTCAGTATTGAATATTTCAATTAAGGTATTTCTCCGAGAAATTGAGTTTCTACAGATTTTTTTGAAAAATAAATATGTAATGTAGAAATATTATAGGAACCTTATAAAAAAAATGGAGAGATTTAGTAGTGCGTTTTTGAATTAGAATAGCTTAAATTTGCAATTCAATGAAATTCTCTTTCTCGTCGAGCGGCGAGACAGGGACATGCTTGCTGCCACATTTCAATTGTCTTCAGTGCAGACTAGTGTTTGTGCATACAGATAGGACATTTATGCGTGTGTGTGTACGTTCGACTCAAAAGTTTCTTTTCTCTCTTTAGAGAGTACGCGCGAAGAGGCATGTTCGTAAGTTATACGTGATTAATTTTCTAGCGCGATTGTAGGAGAAATACCTCGACTTATGTGCCAATGTAACATCAATCGTCAAAGTGAAAAACAATTTTTTAAAATCTTTTAGACCCAGTTGCATCAATGTTACTTTGATTTTAAGCGAAACTTTAAATTCTCTCTATCTTATTTTTAAACCGAAAAGAGACAGGGACCAAGAGAGTTTTAAGCCTCGCTTAAAATTAAAATAACATTGGTGCAACCGGGCCTTATTATAATAGACTGGAGCTACAAAAAGCTGACACGAGAGATAATGATATATTTTATATTTTACATGTATATTGTATATAAAGATGTGGAGAAAGGAAAAATAGAATATTGTAACAAAAGTATGAGTTATTTATTATTTTTATACAAATACAATATAAACGTTATTTCATATATTTCTTTATTCTTAAATATCTTTGACTTGAAGTATGAAAATGTTTAAAATTAAAAAAGTTGAAAACAAAAGTGAATAAAAGACAGTTTGTGATGAATGTTAAAAATGCAGTTTTTATAAATGTATAATACAGTCTTATATAATATACAGAGTGTTCATTCTAATCTTAGGCAAATATTTCATTTTATCGAAAAACATTTCCAATAAAAGTTTCATTCTTATCCTCTATAATTTAATATCATATAATTTTTATTTAAAATGTCTCTGATAAAATTACGTTTGTACAAGATATTTGTCTGTTAAGATTAAAATGAATCACCTTGTATAAAAGGTGTTTTTTACTTATGATATCATAAGATTTTTATTATTTTAAATAATAATGAAAGAAATATTGTGCAATTATGTAGAATTTTCTAAATACTATAAAAAAACAGTGCATTTGACATATATTGATATAAATAATATATTCACTTCGATAGAAAGAAAATCGATGTTGATACAAAATATCAACATGAATTTTTCATTACATTTTTGCGAATTAGAAGTTTGTTTTCATTTATTTGAGACTGATGTTCGTCTAAATATATTTATAAGATCAAATATATTTATTCATAAAAAAATATATATCCAGAAAATTTTTGAATTTCTTGTATCTCATCATATTTTTGACGTTCAGACAGTCTCTAAAAAATCATTGCACATGAATTTTCACAATGACATAAAAATAACATATAAACATATCAATCAATAATGAATAAAGTATTCAAAATATTTAATATTCAAAATAATTAAAAATTTATTAATCAAGTTGCTTATATGTTATGATTTATGCCATTATCTATAAACTGGTTACGATATTGATCAATTGATAGACTTATCACAACATGTATTGAACGGTATTCTTATCGAGCAAACAATTGACTGCGATACATCAGTATTAAATGCGTGTCTTGGAATGTCCAGACGGTTTCACGTCGAACAATTTTCTGACGAAATACACTTGGATCATAGTCGTCAACGTAATGACAGCTACTTGCGCGATCGACCATGTTTGCACATAAGAATTATTGTCCAACAGTAGATTCAAATCTCTTGCTTCTCTGCTTCTGCTCCAATGTTGAGTATGAAGCATTTCATTAATGTTTTTCTCCACATTCACGATTGTACTCTGAAAGAGAGAAAGATAATGATAATAATACAATAATATAATATATAATGTATTATATATTTTTAATTGTACATTATATAATATACACAATATATATAACATGTATACATATATAAAAATTTCGCAGTTTCCTCCGTATCCAGATCCATTCTTGGAATGCTAACATTTCGTGAACCTTGCAATCCACTTCATCAGGACGAGGAATAGGATCTCTAATGAAATGGACTGCATTGACGAAATGTTAGCATTCCAAGAATGAATCTGCCCCTGGAAGAAACTCGCGAAATGCATAACCTTTATATAAAAAGCACCCATGGAAGCCTCAAGAAATATTATGTATACATATATTTATTAGTAATACGTATTACATTATACATATATACTAATATATAAATTAATTTATAATACCGTAAAGTTCTCGACAGAAAGATTCAGTTCTTCCAATTCCTGTGTATATTTCTGCCACTTATCATACCTACAACAACAGTTAAAGTTTCTATTTATTCACTCTATCTCAGACTATAATTGTGACTAGTAGATTGTGTGGAAATAATAGATATGTTTTAGTGTGTCTCTATTTTTCTGACACAACATATATTTTTGTTAAATTAGTTATCTTACCTAATCACTGTGATGTAAAGATTGATTAATTTTGCAGCAAATCTTGAAAACTGATTATCAATGCATACACTATAATAACCACCATTTAATGATTGATCTTGATAGTCAGCGTTAGGGCGCCATTGATAAGGATAAACTATGACTCCTTCTGGATTTCTTACTGCGAAACCAGCTTTGCCATCTCCACCACGCAAGACCTACAATTAAAACAATTTGCTTGAATCAATATAATATTGATATAGCCATATACCAATTATTTTCTATTATTCCAACATTGTATCTATGCAACATGCTTTTTCTTATAATCTATTTACTCTGTTACTAAAGTCTTTTAAATGTAATTTTTAATAAAAAATTCTTAAAAAATTTGTAAGTCAGACATAAAATAATTATTTGCATACAATCAAGATTACCAATTTCAAGGTCTTACAAAATTACAAAAGAAGGATGACTTTTTGATGACTATATTTCAGGGATCATTTTAATTCTACATTTTCTTATGTATTTTTTTTTTCATGGAAATCGAAAATTATTATTATGACACTACACTCAAGGAAAGATTGAAATAAAGGTATATTGAAATAAAGTTAATAAAATTCTTATTTACATTGTTACGAAATAGCTGTCAGTTACGCTTCAATCATTTAAAAATTTTACACATACACATAAAATATATTATATTACAAATATATTTATAGTTGGATCAATAACTTTAAATTAATTTTTATACTGACAGTGGTTTCATTGCAATTGTTGAATAAAGATTTTATTTTTTATTTCAAATACCAATTTTTTTTTTGAGTTATTATTGCAATAATTATTATCGGTTTCTATGAAGAAAAATACATAAGAAAATGTAAAAATAAAATGATCCCCGAATAGTCACGAAAAAGTGAAAGTTGTACTCTTCTTACAGATATATCTCCTGGAAAACAAAACAAAATCACGTTTTTCACAGCGTGATGGAATCATGAAATTTGCGAACGTGCATGAACTATTAGAGCAAAATGCTCGTAAGTATGCTCCTCTCCGAATTATATAGAGGAAGATATTTTGAGTAAAAGTTTTTTGAGTTGAAGTTGTTTCCAACTTCACGCAACCATATGGTCAACCAAGCGAGTCGCATTCCAATACTCAATCCAATTCTCATCCAATCCAATTTCTCATCATCCAAAACGGTTCACCACAGCTCGCCGTTGAAAGACATCCAAACCGATGATACCTGAAAGCTGACGTAAAATGTCGCGCCCGGATTTACATATTGGAAGTAGCAGTCCTCCTTGCCGGCGTCAACGTGCACCTTGTAATCCATCGCGACCGCGGGCAGATTTTCGTAAGAGAACCCATTGGCCGGCGGCACAATCAGAATTAAGGAGAGCACGCCAAATAATATGGTGCCGAACTGTACGAAGAGGGACATTGCAACTCGATGAGCATCACAGTAAAATGACGTCGGCAAAAGCCATGCGAGATCGTCAGACTCGCTAATTGACAGACCACGCGCAAACTGGAGCCACTAGGAGATAAGTTCCTACTTCCTCACAATCAGAACGACAGAACGGAGCAGTGCTTATGCGCATGTATAAACGTACGTCATCGACCACGTGACAGACTCGACGAACTCATTCTCTATATAAGGATTTCTATATAAATTTTAGAATTTTTCATAAATTCTTTATAATTTTATAACTTTTTAAAAAATTTCTCAAATTTTTTGTACGAATTGGAATACTTTTCAGAAATGTTGAGAAATTCGAAATAGTATACGATATCTTTTTTATATATATTATAAATTCGAAAATATTTTAAAGCTTATAGTTCTTATATATTATAGGTATTTAAAATCCAAAAATTAAATCAATCGCAAAGACATATTTTTTAATATTTTAAAATATATTGCTCAAAATATGATCGAGTAAATATATCATAGAATCATAAGCATATGGAATAGAATATTAGGGCTGGTGTTCATAGTTGGTTCTTTTTATATTTAAAATTGTCTTAAATACAAAATACTATATTCAACTTAAGATATCATAAGCCAATCACAGAACAGTATTAGCATCTTAAAACGGTCTTTTCTTCTTCTTAAAAGTCTCCTGTAAGGATTTTTAGTCCTCTATCATGGAGTACAGTACCATGCGATGAAATAAGGGAGTCTTAAAATAAGAGCTATGCAGACAAAGAATGGACATAAAAAAAATGCGATGCGGGGTTATCCAATTAGAATAATCCTGTCTCTCTTTTTCATAATCACTCCTTACGATTGATTAATTCTTCATGCTGTTTCCTTTCCATTACTGTTCCATTTCGCTTCTTCCTTCTCTATCCAAAAATGTCACCCTTCAAGGTACAATTTCACGAGCCACTCAAACCGGCTGTTTTAGCGTCAAAAAGGACCATATGGTCAAATTAATATTGTTCAATCAAATTAATAAATATTTGATGAATATCAAGTGTCAGTTTTAATTTTGAGAACCAATCAAAAATTACTTCATTGACTTAACTCTATTATTACAAGAATATTAAAGAAAGAGAATGAAGGAAGAGATATTAATATATATATATATCGTCGCCGTGGGTCTGAGCACAAGAATTGTCATAACACTCCTATAAGCGCATACAATAATATTATTTGATAACAAGTATAAGTATTTGCAATAATAAGTTTTAATAAGATAATAAGTAATATTTTAGACATATTTTTAAAATATTAAATGTAACATTTCAAGAATATTGTACTATATTAATATAAAATTAATATAAAATTATATAATATTAAATAATATTCTTGAAATATTTATGTCCCCTCTTGATAACATTGCGTGATTATTAAAAGTAACATTATTTAATAGTATTGTAATATTGTATAAACATTAAAAAGTATTATAACAAAATTTATTTTAATTTGTAAAACTGTTTAATATAAGTATACGTTTAAAGACTGAAAATAATTTTGGCGCGCAATTGTAGAACTTGGATATGTACTTAAAATCATGCGAAAACCTTTATATAATCTCTGTAGAATATACTCTCATATTAAAAAATATTATACGGTATCTTCGAAATATTATAATAACTTATTTTAATTTTTTAATAATAACCATATAACATTTCTAGGAATATTTTATTGCGCTTATAGGGACATACTTAAACTTAAGTTGTAAGACGTAAGCAACGCACAAGTCTTAGGGTATATCCACACAATTTGCATAGTCGCATAAACGTATGTATAAAGAAAAATTATCCAATCACATTTTACGTGCGTCTTTTTAGGAGAAATGCGATTGGATAATTTTCTTTGTGCATTCTTTATGCTTGTTTATGCGACTATGCAAGTTTGTGTGGATGTACCTTTATCCCGGATCTATTATAGATGCTTTCTATTTGATAATGCAAGTCGACATAAGTGTCGTTCTATCTTTATCACTTTCTGAATGTCAACAAGGATAGAACGATGCTTGTCAATTTGTATCAACTTGTGTCATCAAATGGAAAGCACTCAATAGAGCTTTAAGCCTTAAGCCATAAGAAATAGACGAATTATAGTCGATTATTCTTTTCGAATTTGATCGTAATTGGTCAATTTCTTAAAGCTTAAAACACTTATTGTAAATCTAGGATTAAGTATGACGTGCAACTGAAGCCTGTTCTACAATGTGCTTTTTGTTTCCAGTTTCTTGCTTTTTACTATTTTTTGCGTCTTGTCTTTTTGCTTCTTATTCGGTTTTTTTGTTTTATATCGCCTGAGATAAGAGTTAACAAACTTTGAAAGAAACAAGAAATACATAGCAAGAAGTACAATTCATAAACGGTTGCAAAGGAATTAAAAGTAAAAAACAGGAAACAAAGAGCACATTGTAGAATAGGCTTTATTGCCGTCTCTTGGAGCAGCAACAAGTTGTACGTCATACGTTGTGCATTACTTAATACATCTACAACTTAAGTCTAAGAGTAGGAGTTGCTCCGCAAAATAAAAAGAACAGGGAAACAGAGAACAGAGAATAAGAATTTCAACCTATCAGAAACTTATTCTATATTCCACAATACATGATTTCTGATAAGTTGAAATTCTTATTCTCTGTTTTCTGTTCCCTGTTCCTTTTACGTGCGAAGCCTCTTAATGTTACGATTCTTCTATTCAGATCCTAATACTCGTATTCATAGTCAGACTTTATATTTAAGGCTTCCTTAAATTTATCTTTAGATAATCTACGAATTATTCCATTGGCTGCTGAGCTTCTAAAGATAAATTTAAGGAAGCCTTAAATACAAGGTCTAACTATGAATACGGGCATAACTATCCGCATAGTACCGATACAATACTTTGTAATGTAAGTATTATATATATCGCCGATGGTCCCCACTCTGAAGTCTAAACTATCGTCTCAAGCACGTTATAGTAGAAAGTAATAGTCATAATTGAGATAAAGACATAGCAGGTCGTCCAGGATTTTCGCTACTGTTCGATACGTGTTCTCACAAAGTGGAACGGACTCATGGTGACGTGTTGCAAATGGTGTATCGCGAATTCTTGAGAAGTAAGTGCCCGCCGTAAATTCGGTCACGGAAGCGCTTCCATCGCATTCTTGCAGACATCAGTAGTCGCATAAAACTGGGTATAAATCAAATATATAAGTGCGAACGAACAAGAATGAACAATCCGTCTTGACAAATCTCGTAATGGCGATCGTTTGTAGTCATTTGTTCTCCTGATGAAGATAAAAATCAGAGCGTAAATCGAATACTTTTTGAAAAAAGGAAGAAACTTCTAGAAGGCGAAAATTGAAACATCAAAATATAAAAGAAGCGTAAATGCTTCTTTTACGTTTCATTGTTCTCAATTTTCGTCTTCTACGAGTTTCCTTTACACTTCTGTTATTCTCCAATTACATCCGATTTATGCTCCGATTTTTATTTTCATCAGAGTCACGTTTGATCGCGTTTTTTCACGAACGAGCTTCGAATTTCACCGTGATCGGCAAGTTGCGTCTTGTGAAAGTTAAAAGAAAAAAATGAGAGGGACATTGAGTCCTTCAATGAGTGAAGAAAAATTGATCAATGTAATAATGGAAATTCGAATGGACTGTATTTGAGTCGTGCTTATAGAATAAACATAAATTGCTGAAACTTTTTTTTACTGAAAAATTGAGTTAAAAAAAATGGAGGGACTGTTTTCATAATTCTCATCATTAAAAAATAACTGAGAGACCTAAAAAAGGAATCGCAGGAGTTGCTTGGAAGTAAATTAAGTTCGAGTGAGTTTTTTAATTTACGTGAAAGTACATTTGCGTATATGCAACAATAAGTTATACATGTGTAATTAAGAAATTAAGAATTAATATTTGAAAACTCTAATTCATCATTATTTTCAAAAACTACTATTGTCGTTCCAATGTCATTCATATCAGTACTTTGTGCACTTCGATTTTATTTATATGAATAGCGAGCGCGCAGAAGTCGTATTCATCAACACTCATTAATACTACCATATAATGACTCATGGACAGAGATAATCATCTAAGGATCGAGTGTCCTCCTCTTCAGATAAATTATATAATAATGTGATAATTTATAAAAATAGATTAATGAGAGTCAGCGCAGATAAACGGTGCAAATTATTGTGAAATAATTATATACTCTGCAGTTGGAATATCTTCATTATTTTCAAGTAAGTTTATTTTCAAATAAAGGAGACAACGTTCCAACTACAAAATATTAAATTATTTCATAATAATTTGCACCATTTATCTGCGTTGACTCTCATTACTCGAACAAGAATGGATTAAAATGGATTGAAATTTTTTTTTATCCAAATGCGTATTTTAAATAGTGAATACTTTTTTTGGTTTTAATTGGATTCAATTGGATTTAATTAGATTTAATTGGATGCAATTGGATTGAAAAACTGCATTTCCTATTCAAAATTTTGAACAGTATTCACAATGTGTGTGTTGTACAGAAAAAGCTAATATTATTTTTAGATTGAAAGGCATAGAGATATGCTCCATACAATTCCTATAAATGAATAAAAATACATTCATTGAAAAGCATTCATTTTAACATTCGTGAATCAAAATTTCTGAAAATCTGAATCCATTTCAATTCATTTTAATCCATTCTCGTTTGCTGGGTAGTTTACTTTTATTTATTTGTATGTTATTTAAAATTTGAGAGTCCGTTTATAATTATTATTATGATTAATTATATTATGATTAATTATATTATCTAATAGATAAATAAAAGAGTAAAAAAAAAGAGTAAGAGCAGAGAATAAGAGAGTGAGCTGAAGTCTATCGAAAGGTGGAACAATCCGTAATTACGATCTAAAATATTTCCGGCTAAAATAAAAATTTATAAACATTTTATTTAATTTTTTGAGAACTATCTTATTATAATATATTTTGAGTCGCGAATTTTGAGTCACCCTATATAAGCTGCATTCACATACTGAATCATTTCATCTTTGTTAAACAAGGTAACAAATAATGCTTCCGAATGTTGCAAGTGTGAACTGGATTGTAACTATAGAGGTTAACCCGCGTTGATGTAAGTTCAGTCAACGGACGTGAAAGCTTCGTCATGAAGTTCGCGAACGAAGGGATTGATGCAACATACAGCCGTTGTTGCAATTCGGCGAAAATAGCCGGTGCATCATAGTGTTTACGTCGCATAATAATCGCGCATCCGACGACACCAATATAACGGAAGAATTAAGAAAGCTGACGACGGCGATTCGAATCGATGTATATTTAGCCTATCGAGTCGCAAATTTCACGGGATACATATCCATCGAAACGTGTCTCCCACCACGCATCTGTGTAGTGTGCATTCGCGCTCATCGATTATGCAATTGAGCTGTAATATTTTGCGATTTCGGAGAACGAGGAGAGTTACACATTATCGATTATGATCGCGAATGTATGCATGTTTCTTGCGCGACGGTGAATGCGCGTCGAAGACCGAAGGCGCATGAATTTGTCGTTGCTCGCGCAATGACATGCGTGTTTGATTACCTTTTTTGCAACGTTTCAAAAGTCACTTATTAATCGTCACGAAGATAATGATTTTATTTCTTTCTTTACGAGAACGTTCGGAAAGAGGATGTAAAAAAAGTAACATTATCTCATGACAAAATGATTTTACATTCTTATCTAATCATGTTTACTTAATTAATCTTCCGTTCTTACAGTTTTTACTGTTTATTTATATTCTTATCTCAGTTTGATATACTCTCAGTTATTTAGTATTGAATGTTAATGCTCAGGAGATAATTGTCATATAATGTGTGAAAGTGTGTTAGTAGAAATCTCTTAAAGAAGCAGATCAAGATGAGTATTAATTAATATATTTTTTATTGTTTTTAGAAAATGGCAGGTGTTGTATATGTGATAGGACTACTGTTGTTAGGAGGAGCAGCAGCGTGGACCGTTGATATTGCACATGACATAACTGTACATATGAATCAAGTAATATCAGTTCCATTCAGTGTATATAATAATAATAATAATAATAATAATAATAATATATCCAACCCATATGTGTGGTATTTTAATACCGACCAACATATCGCAAAACTAAGTTCTCAATTTACAAAGTCAAACAAAACTTCTTTCAGTGGTATTTTTAATATCACTGGTGTATTCCTTGGTAGGACGACATTAACGTTTACTATGATGGAAATAGGGGTAAGTGTTAAATAAACATTTTATTTTGTTGTTCTCTTTATTTCTTTAAAATAATCAAAATTTCTTTTCTTTTAGATTAAAGAAGATCAAGAAGTAGCTGTTATTACTGTAATACGAGAGGAACGCACAATAGACTCTGTATTTACTGTTAGTGTAGCAATACTTGTATCCATTTTGTATATTAATTTTGGCTGTGCTATAGATTGGAACGTATGTCGCAATACATTAAGAAGGCCAATAGGTCCAGCCATAGGTTTCTTTTGCCAGTTTCTGATCATGCCATTGGTAAATCATAAACATACAAGATGTTCAAGAAAATCATAAACATACATGATGTATACAGGTATTATAGGTCTGTTTTTTATTCCTGCACTAAAATTGTCTTTCTTGCTTTCATCAAATTTAAACATCTACCTATTTTACTTTAAGTTCCAAAAGTACACTGGTTCAGCCAAAAAAAAACAGACCTGTGCCTACAATGTACTTTGTAATGTTCTTTACTTGCTCTTTTGTCAGTCAGATTTTCCATGATCTTGATTTTACATTATTTCCAGTTAAGTTTTCTCATTGGATATCTTTTATTTCCTGATCGTCCTGAACTGCAAATAGGCATGTTCTTCACAGGGATAAGTCCAAGTGGTGGCGCTTCTAATATGTGGACACTGTTACTTGATGGCAATCTGAATCTTTCAATCACAATGACCACTATATGTACCATTGCTGCATTTGGTAAGTAATATGTAACATAAAAGTAATTTTTATATTCTTGTATATAAAATTTTACTATTCTTCAAAGGAATGATGCCCTTTTGGGTCTTCACATTGGGTAGATATATTTTCGCACAGGGAAAAATCGCAGTTCCCTATCAGCACATCGGAACTTTCGTGATTGGTCTTATAATTCCACTGGCCATAGGATTTATTATTCAAAAAAAGTTTCCAAGAGTATCGAAGATTTTGGTCCGAATAATGAAACCTTTTTCTGTGATTTTAATTATATTCATCATTATATTTGCCATCATGACTAATCTATATATATTTAAACTGTTTACGTGGAAGGTAAGTCTATATTTTTTTTTACAAATTCACTCAAATTAAAAAAAATATACAAATTGTTTTAATTTGATTTTTTTTTATCTCAGATCATAATCGCAGGAATGGGTTTACCCTGGTTAGGCTTTACATTTGGTTTTATAATAGCGTATATTTGCAAGCAATCTCAAGCTGATGTACGGGCGATTGCCATTGAAACTGGTATTCAGAATACAGGCGTGGCGATCTTTTTATTACGATTTACATTGAAGCCACCCGCTGATGACCTAACTACTGGTAAATATATATATGAATATATGCATACACGAATTATCTTAATCGTCTAACAAAATATTTTCTGTTTAGTGGTTCCTGTATCTGCTGCAATGATGACACCGGTACCATTAACAATTTTATTTATAATAAAATTGATTTATAAATACAAGCAAAAAAAAACGGCAAAAGGGACACTACAGTCTGCCCCATCGTTAGAAAAACTCCAACAAACTACAAATGTTTCTACGCAATTAAATGAATCTAAATCATTTGATCGTGCAGAATAATAAATTTCTTGTTTATGCATTAATAACATATAAGAAAAAACTATATTTTTTATATATTTTATATATTAATGTTGAAAAGCTTTAAGTTTTGATAAGAATGGGCTGGTTGTGGATATATCATATTATGTCTATATCTATTATTACTTATCAAATAATAATTTAAAATTTGTATGTTTTTTTTATGTCGATATTTATAACAGTTCACAGCAAACAAAATTAGTTTAAACCGGATAGACATATAAAATTTTTGAATGCCAGCCTTGTATTTGAAATATATTGCCTTTGTATTTGAAAATATTAAGGAAATTTATGATATATGTAATGTATACGTAGTATTTCTTTTATATTTTTGTATGCGATATTTTTCAAGAATACAGTTCCTGAAAACGATGTCACAAGCCAGAAAATTTCAGCACGTCAGGCTCTCAAGATAATTGAAATTTAATATTCTAAAAATGGCTTTTTCGATGATATTTAAAATTTTTTATAAAGAATTCATCATCAGAATTTCAAGATGACGTCAATTATTTGAAAAAGAAATAACAAATATCACAAAATCTTTTTACATATTAAATCTCAATTATTTCGAAAACCTGCTATTGAAATTTTATTTGCAGTATCGTTTTCTGCATTTAAAAATCTATAAGAAATGCATTGTGTAAATCAAAGAATTAATTAAAAAAGAAAATTTTTTTTAACTAGTGTAATTATGACAATAATTTGATTTATTATCTATAAAACAGATATAGAAAAACCATTCTTACTTAGTGAACAAAGATTTGTTAAATATTTAATAAGTATTGTGAAAATCTCATTTACATTTATATTTTATTTTTTAATTCGAAAAAAAATTAAAGAATTATACTTTTCTAAACTTGTTTTTTGTTATGGAATGTCTAAAAAACTATGTTTTAAGCATAGAATTTGTATTGGCCAAACAAACGTAATATCAAAAAATTTATTGAATTTTTATTGAAAGTATTCAAACGCGACATCAAAATTAATTTAACGCAACATCAAAAATATTAATTTAAGCGCATCGTTAAATTTATAGGTTTCGACGAGAACAAATATAGAAAATGATTCTGTTTCTGTGAGCGAAATTGATTTCAAAAATTCGCGCCCGTTGCTACCAGCGCCATCATCGAACGAATTGAATACAGCAACATTGCACGTGTACAAGTTTGAAAATTCCTCGCGCTAATGTAGCTAAATCGATTCGATACGTTTTGAATAAACTTTATTATAGCAACTACAATAGCTTTTTCGCGAGGAATCTCGCTGTGTAATAAACATTAATCGTCATCTTGTTCAATAACTTTGCGAAGCAAAATAACACTTTTATCACCCGCAGTTACCAATGCATCGATTATTACTTCCTAAAATCTTGAGCATGCAATACAAACAATAATATCAATTCGACTTATTTTTCTCATCTCTCTACGCAAATAAAAAAAACATCTTGCAGATAAATAATTACCATCTCATTTAAAATCACAAGAAAATTTACTTTTGTCGAACAACTCATTATCTCCCAAGTAATGGCACTCGTGACATTTGTGAGCGAACGTGCTGAAGTTGGCCATCCTGCACTCGTGTACCCACTATCCGTCGCCGCCCGTTCTTGCTGCTAACTTCAGCATACACTTCAGTTTACAGTACCGAGACTGCCAAGACCGATCGAATCTCGAGAAGGCTTGGAAGTGTGAAACGAGCGGGCGAGCGATTTGGATTTCTGTGATCTCGCTTTGATCGAGAATGCAGTCGGATCACGTTGGTCGACGACACAGATTGGTAATCGCGATATAGTGTTCTCGGCCTAGGTATACAACTGTGACGCGCGCATTCTAGCAAACAAGAACGGGAGAGAGAGAGAGAGAGAGAGAGAGAGAGAAGAGAGAAGAGAGAAAAGAAAAGTGGAAGGGAGAGTGAGAGATATAGACGAGCGAGGACGGAGCATGCGACCGCGCCTCTGCGACGTTACTCGGCGTGTCGATGAGGATGGGAAGTGCGCCGACGACGACGAGGACGAGGGACGTAAGTGAGTCAGGGATAACGTCGTTGCAGTACGTCGTGCGGTGCTGCATCATCGCTTAGGAATGGTATCGCCGTCCAAGCACCAATATCAGCAGCAGCAGCAGCAGCAGCAGCAACAACAGCAACTCAGGCAACCGTCGAGAGAAAACAAGTTTGATCCGCGACGAAAGCCAGGTAAGTCCTGGAACGAGTAATTTCGTATTGCATAATAACTGCCGCGCCGGCCGTTTAGCCGTTAATGGACATTACGTAGAGACGTTTGCACGACTGTGTTTGACACACGTTACGTGCCTGTCTCTCTACCCAGACACACACGTACACGTACACACACAAATACACGCCGAGGGATCACTGAGAGTACTCGGAGTATCTTTATCGGCGAAGAGACTAAAGAGACGGGTTGTTACGTACATATTGTTACGTGTTGTCACTGAGGAACTCGAGTTGTTTTACAGAAGACTGAGATGCCTTCCAAATTTGTCTTAGCTTGGACGCTATGTGCAAATTAATGGAATCTTTGCCGATGCCGAAGCCAGTACTCTGAGCGATCACCAGTGTTTCCTTCGCTGTATGGTGCAAATAGTAATGATGATTCATTTTATATATCCCGTCTTATAGTACGTTCTCTGGATGTGAGTAACAAGACTGTTATTATCGCTTGATTAGAGGCTGCACCAATTCGTCTGTATCATGTGATTTGTACAGCGGTTGGTACGAATGTAAGACAGCAACTAAAATACTATAAGTGGACGCTTCTTATAACATATTTCTCGGAAAAAAAAGTCCGTGGAAAATATTAATGCTCTACACGCTCAGTTGATTCATTTGGGATTGACAATAAATCGAAAAAAAAAAAATAGAAAAACTTTGTCACGCCTCAACGCGTCTACAGGTGTGACAAAACAATCATTGGCATTGATCGCAATGGAAAAATTAGTAAGATTTTTAAAACTTTTTTTTGTAGATATTCGTATACGAAGGGGCCTGCAACCTTTGGAGCAGAAGTCGTTCTATTTGGACATAAAGAACCATGCCATTGCGGCCAAGCTAGAGGCACAGATCAGGGAGTTGGGTGGTGTGAGTTTACATTTTCATCTCCCGCTTGTGTGATGCTGCATTAGAGTAGCCCTGGTAGCCCGTAACCCACGTTTCCCGCTTCGTTTCTAGCCGCTTATCGATTTGTCGGAGCGTTTTGGTGTATTTCGGGCGAGTGTGCGAGCCCCTCTCTCACTTTCTCCACCTGCCTCTCTTTCTGTCTTCTCCCCTCTTTCTCTCCCTCTCTCGTTCGTTCCCCCCTTCCTCTCTTCCTCCCGTTTTTCTCTTCCCGCCATTTTCGATCACTATGCCTACGGCCGCTTCGACGTAACGCCCGCTCGAATCTGCGCTCGCTCCCCTACAGAGAGCGCGACGCACACATATACATATACACGTGCACGTGTACGCGCGCGCGCGAAACGAGAAAAAATTCGAATATCCGTCTCTTCGCGACCGATGCGCTCTCCGGCCATTCAAACCAACCTCGTTGCCACGCGATATTACGGAGTACGCGCGCAATTATCGAACTGCCGGAACAATTCGGAACGGCAAACTCGATCTCGAAAAGTTTCGCGCACGGACCTTATCGGGTCACTCGCTAATGACTCGCGAATCTCGCGTGATTTTTCCGAGTTAACTTACTGACAATTTAAATTAAATTTATCTTTTGCTCTACTTATGATAGAAAATTATTGATATGATGCATTTCACAACAACGTATTTTTGATAAAGAGGAAGTTTTGTTTTTCTGTTATATGTTATATATAGTATGTATGTTCTATTTTATACATATATATATATATATATATATATATATATATATATATATAGTGTGTCTCAAATTTACAGATTTTTCTCTTGAGGGGAGTGTATTTTTGAGATTTTTTTTGTGTATTTTTTGTTTTATATATTTATATATATATATATATATATATATATATATGTATAAAATTATATATATTAATTATATATATATATAATTATAAAATTTATAACTCAAGTCGTTTAGAAAG
>Ga0157364_1002825_pt1 | contig 16539 bp, 8 predicted proteins | sample AttsexASBM2_FD_111476 | JGI IMG/M metagenome (GOLD analysis project Ga0157364, IMG submission 111476) | Fungus gardens microbial communities from leaf cutter ant in Ribeirão Preto, State of São Paulo, Brazil - Atta sexdens ASBM2 | ecosystem: Host-associated > Fungi > Mycelium > Unclassified ... | reverse complement strand
CCATCTTAAGTTATTATAAGATTTTTTATTAAATGTTTATATAGAATTTTTTAAATCTACCCATATTTCATCTTAACATGAGCTTATAATTTCTTTATACGTTGTGTACATCTTTTAGTTTTATCAAAAAGACAAAAAAAGACATCTTTTTATGATTGTCGTTTCGGAAAAGTGAAAAGTCAACTAAAAGATATCTTTCGTATTATCGAAAAGACAACATAAAGAAGATACCTTTCCATTATATTTATTTATATCTTTCATCACTTACTCGCGAGCAGTAGTATGCGAGATCTTCATCAAACGGACGCGGTAGAGTTCAATTTCTCGAGTTTGAAAATCATACAAGATAGAATAAACGGTACAGCATTGTAAGAAATTTTATGTGTGTTCTAATGAGCTCTAATAAAATATTTTTTGAAAGCAAGTGCCCAAAAGGGATTATGATAAAAGATAGTGACTTAACACAGAACATGGCATATTACAAATATTGCAGAAATGGGAGATATAGTGTGCCTTCCAACAAGCGACACAAATGAACGGTGTGACACAATGGATCATTACATCCTTGTTATTTGCCAATGTTAAATAAAGATGACATGATCACTGTGTCGCACTGTGTCGCTTGTTGGAAGGCACACATAATAATATGCAATTTCGTTTAAATTTTTGTAAAACCTGATTCGGGAACCTGATATGTGTTATTAAACGTTAATTATATATACCAAAATATAAAAATTAAAAGAAGTCTTAATTTAGTCATTTTTTTTCTTTTAGTCATTTAGATGACTTTGTGCTCTGTATATACAAATACACGTATAAATTAAACCATATTAAAATATATTAAATATAAATATATTAAATATAACTTATTAGAAACTTATTAAGAAACTTATTAAGATTTAATTAAATTATATAAATTGGACTCACATAAGGTTTAATAAAGTTTCATTAAATTTAATAAGTTGTTAATATGATCTAATAATTAAAAGATATACAATATAATACAACATATTGACATTCATTTATGAATCCACATCCTTGCTTTAAGAGGCCATAAGTTGTAAACTGTAAGTTGTAAGTGATAATATATTGGCTACAAAACTTATGTTTTTGGGTCGTAAGAATTGGGTTTTGCTCAATTCGCTTAAGTCTAACGATTAAGCCTAAAGACTGCGCAAAAACTGTTTAAAAGACAGAAAAACAATTTAAAAGACAAAAAAAGTTTAAAAGATAGAAATTATTGTTACTTAATCTCTTTTGATTTATGATTTAAGGCTTCTACTCTTAGGTTATATAAACTCTTTATATGCATTCTTTATTAAATCCATAAAGAATTTATAAGACTTTTATTAGCTCTTTATTTAAAACATATTAATTTTTTTGGAATGTTAACGATATATAGCAATATATTAACAATACTTGGCAATATTGTATGCAATAAGTGGCAATACTAGAGATGATAGAGATATATATGAGAGAACAGATGATAACATTGCATTAATACAGTTGTGTTTATAAGAGTCTTGTATTACATTGAATGATGTGCTTATTTGCATCGAAATATCTGTATCGTTTTAAAATCATTTTAATTTTAGATTTATCAAGTATACATCCGGCATTTAATCTATTTTTAAATATATTAAAAAAAATATTATATTCTATCAGAGAGAAATCTGATAGTGGTCATCTTGACCTTTTTCGTGTATCTAATCTCGTAGGATAATGTACACGATTTTGAGGTTCTCTTTCATGCTATTACGTGGGTTAGATAAATGCGAACAATTAAAATTTGATTGTTTGTCCTTGTTTAACCAACGTGAATGTTACTGACAATACGAAAACAATCAAAACAAAATTAACAATACGATAGCAATGCTGTCATACAATAAAGTGTGTTGTATTGTCATAATTAGCAATCATTGTTTTATTTAGTACATTAGTAGTTACATTTTTTTTGTAGTAGTGGTTGACTCCTCGAATTTGTTAAAATATCTACTCTTATTTTTAATTACTGCCATATATATCTTAGGTATTTTATTATTTATATTAATTTTTAATTATTATTATTTAATTATTATTAGGTATTTTATTTTAATTATTATTATTTAATTATCATTAGGTATTTTACTTTACTTATTAATTTTTAATTATTATTGAATATTTCAGCCACACCTTAAAAAATAAAAATAAAACATAATCTGTTTAGAATATCAGTATGTGATTGATAAATAAGTAATAAATATAATGATATCAATTTTTCTCAAATTACGAAAATTTATTTTTTTGAAATAATAGAATTCCTTCTTGATAACAGACCGTTAACACTCTTAATAAAATTCTTTAAATGAATATTTCTTTGGATATATATATATGTGTGCGTGCGTACGAGCGGGCGTGCGTGCGTGTGTATGTGTGTATATTAGAAACAAGTAAGTAGTAGAAATAAATAAAAAACAGATAGTTTTAAGTTAAAGTTTCTCGTTATAGTTTTTCTTTAAAAGTAATGTGATACTGATCTGTTCTTAAAAGAAAGTAATACTTTCATTCAAACTTTTGAACGGTAGTGTAAATGAATATAAATTGAAAATTAAAATCTAATTTTAATTTATAATGATTTATAAATTACATAGTACTTATACGTCACAACTTAAAAACTAAATTAGCGCAGCTAATTAATGAAAAATAATAACAGATGAATAATTAATAATATATATTATAATATGCATAGTCAAAATATAATTGTGTCAAATACGTATGCGCGCGCGCGCGCGCGCGTGTGTGTGTGTGTGTGTATGCGTGCGTGCGTGCGTGCGTGCGTGCGTGCGTGTAACAACAAAAAGCGAAATGTATCTTTTTATATTCTATCTAATAAAATTAATCTTAAATTTGCTTCAATGAGTACAGATAACATTATGAGTATAAACGAGGAATATATCAATGAATATACATTTTTAGAGTAGTTTTATCAAACGATCATTACATTTTATTACGTTCGTTATAAATGTTTATTCATAATTATTTTCGCTAAAAAGACATGAACTTATCCTATAATTAGAAATGCTAGTAACTCAATTCTAAGCAGACTCGTAAGAACTTATAACCAGTAGTTCTAATTTTATGCGTATATATCGTAAGACATAAGATTATTCGTAAATATTTACAATTTCTTGTAAATTTTATAGTAAAAAGCTGTCTGTAAAAATATTATATCAACACTTCAAAATTCTTATAAATCTTACAAGAATGTGTTACGAATCTTACAATTTTGTTTAGAATTTAGATCTCGGTCTAGAGTGAAGATAGAGTTTTTAGTAGCTATAAATTCACATATGTAATTCTATATAACATGCTTTCTATAATTGCTTATTTTTCTAAAATCTGAATTATTGTGATTATAATATTTTTATATTAAGATCTTCGATTAAAATCCTTTTTAGAATATGCTATTACAATAATTTATTTACTTTATTTAATTTATTATATTTTTTTATTATATAATTATTTTTATTGTATAAACATCTCCGAAAATATTCTAAAAATTGATCTTGATGTGAAAGTTTTGTTTGTTTATTTTATTTATTCATTGTTATATATCTTCTTGATATTTTTGCAATATGTTATCAGTTTTCTTGTATTTACACGAAAAAGCTTTAATAAAATAATTTTTCTTAAATTATAATAACGTATTAGATACCTTTTTTACTTTTTTTCCATACTCTTTTTTTCAGAGAATATATAAAATTAAAATTTTATAATTAAATAAATGAGGTATTAATGTTTTTATTTATAATGTAAAGAAAGAAAATTAATGTTTATAATTTAATGATAAATTACAAATATATTGTGAAGTTTTTATTATATATAAAATATTTATTTTAGTTCTTTATTTTAGTACGTTTTCTGTCAAGGAAACGCGATAATATATTGAAATTTTAATCTAATGAATGGAGCTCCTTTTTGGAAAGCTCTGCTTATCAGAAAAGCAAATAACGTAAATCTTTTATAAACCATGTTTTATATAACTAATTTAATATTATTAGTAATTTTAATGCGACATTGTGTGATGTGATATTAATATGAAATATTACAAATGCCTCAAACATTTATAAGACGAAGGAGATACTTTACTTTATGACTAAATGCTCATAGTAATGTAATTAGTAACGAGATTAGTAGTAGTCGATTAATATTGCTGAGAATGAACTTACGTGTATATATGAAGGACGAAACAAACTCGACGTAAAATGAGGAACAATTGATGCAAGCACGTTAAGATATAAATGAGCAGCACATGCGTAGTTAAAGAAGTTCAGTTTTTTTTTATTCTTGCGCGTCACAAAGAATGTGACAACATACTTCACGTGATAAGAATACGGTACCCAATCAATCCCCCGTGTTTTTACAAATAGTAGGTAGTATTTGGAAGATAATTTAATTACTGTGTCATTTCTTATCACATAAGATATGTTACCTGAATATAAGAATCATTTTACAATTTACAGAAATACATAGTCTAAAGAAGAAAGGAAAATGTATATGATATGAATAGAAGAAACGTAATGAACATTAATAGAAATGATAATTTGTAAATCATTCGAGAAAAAATTCGAAATAATCGACTTAATTATAATCTGATATTATATATTTTGCAAAATTTTGATAGTTTGTAGTTTTGATTTGATTGATGAACAGTAAAGAACTTTTAGTTATCGAGATTTGAATCTCTGCTGTTAAATTCATAATGTGCAATTAATTTGTTTTATTTTTTATCAGTATTATTTCTACAACTGGTTACTACTCATATTTTGTAGGTCTCTAATTTAATTAAAACAATGCAGTTAATCAACAAAGAATTGATTTAAATTTAGTTTATTATTCACTGATTCTAAGTGCATGCATTAATATGGATGTTTACTTTGATCGAAAAAAAATAATTTAATCACAGGATTTAATGGATTGATTTATCTTGATATTAAGATCTTTTTAATAAACGCCTATTGAGTATCAAAAATTTAATTGTGATATTATTTTAGTAGTTTAATATTCTGTGTTTTTAAGTCGGAAAAATTAATTCGGCGTGCAATTTAAATTACTACAAATATGATATACATATATGGATGTATACATATAGTATATAAATTAATGTTGTATTATTTAAGCATTAAAGATTCAAATTTCGACCGTTATGGACCTTTATTTCTTATTGGTTGTGTTTTCATTTCACATGTACACGGAAAAAACGACTATAACCAAAAGTCGCTTGTTAATATATTTTTTAATTAAGAAGTACGATTGTGATAACCATAAGATATTCATAAACTTAACAATTATAGTTATAAAGATGTCCATCTTACTATCATAATCAAATGCCGAAGGTACGATAACTTTCAAGCCTTATAACTCAAAAAAAGTACTTAATGAAAAAATATTTTGTTGTAGTGTTTTAAAAAGCTTTCGAGATAAGCTAAGAATATGCAATAAAAAATGGATGTTTTCATTAAAAAAAAATAATGTTTCCTCGATCTGATTTTGGCGACGCCACTCAAAGTCAAACTGATAAGATCAGTAAATAGATCTTTTTAAATCTTACAACTTTTGTCAGAACATTTTTTTCGATTGGATCTTATCCCGCGAAGATATAAGAATAGTACAGGTGGTCTGAAATACGCAGTATAACATATTCTCTCTGTATTTATATACAATATGTATATTATACATATATATATTATACATTTTTTTTTTAGTGGAATCTATTATGAGAAATTACATTATGCATCGACAAACTTAAAAATTATAAATATATATATGTGTGTGTGTGTGTGTGTGTGTGTGTGTGTGATTTCATTATCATAAAACGAAAAATTTACAATCTTAGAAAAATCTTATAGTTAAAACATTCATAACATAGTTAAAAAAAATTATTGAAATAAAAAGATTGCATTTTATAGAAAATGAACGATACATTCATGATTTTTGATCAACATTTCAAGATAATCTTTTTCATAAAAAATATCAAATGTTGCAGAAAAGCTATTTTTTGCGTATTATACGTTAATTATTTCGAAACTGATGTGATGGAGAAATTTGGTTTGCAGTATCACTCATGCGTTTTCAGCATTCAAGAATCCAAGCAAAAATCTATAAGAAATACCTTATTATGTAATTTTTTGTATTTATGTATTTGTGTTATTCACAGACTTTTATAAATAGATTGCTGATTTCGCCGCCATGTTTGAAGATTGGGCAGCACCGTGTTTAATTTGTCATGCTCACACATATATAAATCATACATATATAAATCATACAGATAATTATTGCTCAGTTTACGTCATATATTCACAGACTGGACGCATGTGTTTACAAGAAACAAAACAAGGATAGCTCAGAATCAGGTTCTCTTTCTATCACATTGAGTCAGCAGTCTACTTAGAAGTCTGTGGTGTTACCTGAACTTAGGGTAATAATAAATTTATTAATAATTAATTGATAATAATATTGTACAAATGATCTTGTTTTTTTTATCCAGTAAATTATCTTTGTTAAGCATAATTATGTAATTATTTAATATGACTAGAATAATATGAGAGTACCTGGAAGATAACAGAAAATAGAATAAGAGTTGTTTAATCAGAGAAAATTTTAATTTTACATATAAAACATACTTTAAGTGCCTTTAATAAAAAAATGAGAGAACTTTTGATTCATTTGTGCATAAAATTGAGGATATTTTAGTATATAATAACACATTTTAATTGATTTTTTGTTACAAATAATATTGTATAATTTTATTTAAATATTAAAATATTTATTATAAACAAATGAATAAAAAACAAATGTTGTGAGCGTATTTCGCACATTGTTGTGTTCTAATTAATATAAATTAAATTTAAGATTTGTGCTAGTATTGCTGATATGTTTATTTCTTATATGTGAAGAAAAGTTAAAATAATGTTATCTAAACTAACTGAATATCTATGATTTTCATCATCGATTTATCTTTTTTCATTTTTAGTTCTAAATTATCATGCACGCTTAAACTTAAATTTTCTCGCTGATTTATTTGGTTGGTTACAATTAGCTATTTTTTGTAATTATGTTTACAATTGTTTATATAAAATATACAAATAATATATATATATATTATTAACAAAAGTATATGTTACCTATTTTTCATAATTGGATCTCTTTCTCATAATTACATTAATTAATTACTACTCTTTATTCTGAAAGAATTAAAAAATTTGCTACGTTTAAGTATTTTCATTCGCGTGTTTCTTGTTGTGACCTTTTAGCACTTCTCGCAGTCATCATATCTTGAATTTCCTATTAACATCAACAATGGTTAACATGCAATATTTACATTGAAATCAAAATAAAGCTTTCTATATCTCGTAACGAAGTAATATGCAATATGTAATTGAATTACCTGCAGCGTTTTTCCTTTTGTTTCTGGCAACATAGTAAGTGCATATATTAAGCTCATCATGAGGATCACTGCATACATCCAGAAAACATACTTTTCGCTAATGAGATCTACCAATGGCTGATATGTTCTTGAGGCGATGAATGCGAATGCCGCTGACGTAATACTTCCAAAGAATCCAGCCAAGCTTTTCAGATCAGAAGGAAATATTTCACTTAGAGTTGTCACAGGTACCGGTATGAGTCCGAAATACATCATCATGAACAACAGTAACGATAGAATAATCAACCACTCAAGATTACCGGGATCGTAGCCGTAGTCTAACAAAAAGAAATGTAAACCTAACAACACTGTGCCAATCATTACGCCCAAAGATGAGATTGCTAATAGGATTCTGCGACCGTAACGATCGATGGCAAATATGCTCGACCAGCCAATAATTATACCTGTAATAATAACAATAATTGGATAAATTAATCTAATTCTTAAACGATTTTAACAGAAATAAATGGAGTTTACTTAAAATTAGTATAGGGTAACTTCGGTATATATGCACCTAACGAAAACTTAATTTCTTAATTTATTATTATCAGAGTTGGGAAGCGTTACTTTTTCCGTTACTTTTTATAATATGATGTTGTAATTTTTTCTAATTAAATGCTAAGGTTGGAAAAGTTGACTCTTCCAATCTTAGCACAATCTTAGCGTTTAGTTATAAAAAGTTATAACGTCGTTATCAAATTGTTTATAAAAAGTAATGGAAAAAATAATGCTTCCCAACTTTGAGTATTATTTACTATATTTAAGGTAAATAAACTATACCAATAAAAACTTTTTACTGTCTACACCGTATAGCGTCAAATTGACACTATATAGTGTCAAATTTAAACATTGTTTTAAAAGTATAAAATAATGATATATTGAGTGGGAACAGTGGCGACTTAAATTAGGTTAAATTCAATACTCTATAGATTTAAGTATATAACAGAATGGTTGTGTGCACATTATCTCTATTCCTTTTATTTTTTTCTGACTTCTGCGGCGTAAAGGTCATGATATATAGAAAAACTTAATGGACCGACTGTGATTGATAATTTTTAGCTTCTGACTTCTAATTTATGACTAATGGTTTATTGTAGAAAGCCCATAAGACTTAAGCAATAAGGAAATCAACGTGTTGGATTTTCTATTGCTTACGTTATGGTCTTCCGGTTTTTACTGTGATTGATCAATTCGTTTACTGCTTAAGTTTTATATCTTGAGTTTTTTATTTGGCCTTAAATCTTCGCACGGCATAAATGCCGGAGATACCTTATATAATAATTAAGATAATTAACAGTTGAGACACAAAACAGTTCTGTCAATAAAAGATAACACGGAATGAAGAGATAATTATATTATCATTGCTATTGGAAATTAAACATACTGACTGCACCGATGATGATCACTACAGTTGAAGGCATGATTGATGTCACCTTTCCCTTCTTTAGGATAATTTCCATGTAAAATACAATAGTATTTAATCCACTCATTTGCATAAACATGAAAAGTATTATCATCATTATGAAAGAGCGTCGATTCTTCGGCTCTTTCATCTGATACAATCGTTCTCTTATGTTCATTGTACGTGTTGATTTTACGAAAAGTTCCACGGCTTCTATTTCGTTTTTTATATCAGGTTTTCGATAATACCATCGAATAGCTTGTTCCGCTCTAAAATTATGAAAATAACACATAAAAGTATTTTGTTAATTTATCTAAAATTATCAAAAAAATTATATCGAGAGAATACATTCCTCAATTATCATAATCGTTTTTATGATTATCGATTTTATTTTTTATACACTTATAACTTTAATAATTATATTTTTTATATATTTTTTATTTTTTTCATAATAAATATAAATTATGCCTGAGAATGTGTTTCATAAAGAAATGTGTACAGATGCAATCACTTTATTTATATAAAAATATATAACGTATTTTTTTAATATTATTAAATATAAAATTAAATATTTTTTTTAAAAAGAATTAAAAGAATTAAATATTAAAAAAAATTCAAAATCATATTTTGCATGATTACTAATTTCATGATATCAATGCATTTTATACATTCTTTGAATTTTGTAAAACAGTTGTTTTCACATCTTATTAATTGTATAAATTAAAAAATTGTGATAGGAATAAAATATTTAAATATATTACATTAATTTTATACAAAAAAAAAACATGGTTTATTAAAAAAAACAAAGTTTTTGGAATCGTATTTTTTAAAAATTGGTTGATCCTCTTGTGCGACGGGATGCAACGACAATTTTTTCTGTGTCATATGCCATTTATTTATTGAAAATTGTTTTAGATAAATTTCATTATAATGTGGACTCTCTTATAGTAAAAACACACACACACACACACACACACACACACACACACACACAATATGCTGTTTGTTGAATAGCTCGTTTTTTGTATACTTGAATTATCTTTGCTTCTTGATTGTTTATTTTGCTTCTTCATATTTAGTCAATTTAGGCCTGACTGCACCAACATTGGCAAGGCTTAAAACTTTCTGGCTTACCCTCTTTCTTTCTCTCTAAGAGAGAAAGTGAGAGTTTTAAGCCTCGCTCAAAGTCAAAGTAACATTTTGATGCAATCGGACTTATTCAAATAAACAGTCTTGTTTCTAATCTTATTATTGATAGAAAATTAAATACACCTGTTTTCTTGTTCGCATGAATCATTTAAATCTTATTGTGCACATGAAAGACTTTTTATCAAAAAGTTAATATGTCAGAATAAAACATTTTTATACTTGAACGAAATACACATCTCTCTCTCTCTCTCTCTCTCTCTCTCTCTAAGATCTACTTAATACTTTTATATATAACATTGAAAAAATTTCTATAAAAAGTTACATAGCCTTATTTAAGAAAATTTAAATAACAAGAAGAATAATTAAAAAATAATTAGTAAATATCAAGAAGAATGATTTAAACATGAATTTAAGAGAACTGAGTTATTAATATGAAAATAGAACGAACTTTTAAAAACACTTTTAAACAACTTATATTTCTTTTCTGTTTAAAGCATTTGATATCCATATTAATAATGATAAATAATGTACCCTGTTATTAATAAAGTTATGTTTGCAGTTGCATAAATTATTTACGTTTACAGTTTATATGCACTACATTATTTGAGAATATATGACTATACTGTATTATTGTTAAATACTGAACTATCGAAATGTTACTGCACTGAATATTGAACAAAATCCGTCGCTTTAAACATTAATTTTCTTTTTTTTATCACATTGTATAGATTAAATTTAAATAAAATACTGTTATTAAATGGGAAAAACATTAATTTTTTTTTAAATAAGATCACAACTCATTAAACATAACGACATAATCAGACATAACTTTGAATATCTGTTTTGTAAAGCAATTGAACAAATCGTATTCACCTCTTAGTGTCATTGTGTTGTACGTAATAATACGGCGACTGTGGCAGGAATGGAAAAATAATCATGTGGCATAGCATCATTACCAAGCTAATGATACTGAAATTCATCATTGACATATTGGGACCCATTATATTACCAAAGAATATGCCTACGGGAAATCCGTTCATAATCAGACATACCAAGGCGCCGCGGATTGATGGCGCCGAAATTTCACCGATGTAAAGCGGATAACTGCTGACTATCATTCCCATTGCTGTACCTGATTAAGATGATGTAATTTTGCAATAGATGTAAAATTACATAGATTCCGGATTTAGTTTATAGTTAAGTGTAGGAATGAGACCCTGTAAAATGGGCGCCAAATTGAAAGCAATTGTTTGAACATCAGAATGTAAGATAATAGAAGGATTATTTGGAAAATTAATGAATAAAATACTAGCAATATGATTAACTACTAGCACTATGAAGAACTTGATGAATTGATTTATCTTATGTTGTGATAAATGATTATGATCACTGTTACCTGAAAGTATTCTTGAAATGTACAACCATGTGGAGGAAGTAGCGAATATTATGCAAATCCAGCTGACGACCATCGGTAATCCTGTTGACAGGATAGACATCTTGCTGCCTATACATTCTAAAATGAGAGGTCCAAAGACGGCGCCTAAGAGGCGCCCGAGTGGTAATAGAGAGGCTATCCAAGACGCTTCTTCATCTGTTACGTGAAACAGCGCATTTTCGTCGGTCAGTTGCGCCAAGTAAGGCGAAGTCCAACCGTTTGCGAGACCAATATTGAAGGTCAACAAGGCCACTAAAACATTTTGTTATATGTGATGAGAAATTAATACAAATTCAGTAATTTTGTAGAAAATTTATGAGATACATGGAGATATATCAATCTTGTGTTATATGCAAATCTTAAGTTACACTGAATTTTATGAATTAACTAACCTGTTAGAGTTGCGAACCACTGAGGCCATAATTGAAGTAAAGGTTCAAATATTTTTTTTGCCATTTTTATATCAAATTTACACCGTTATACGCGTATCTGATAAAAATACAAATAGGGAAGATAATTATTCAGTATAATTATTCAGTCTACATGATTGCAATTATTTTTATTTTTAAGTTTATGTCAAATTATTTGTCAAATAACTTGCCAATTGGTTGTCAGAGAAAAAAGACAGCGAATCAACACGTTCGAAAAACTTGTCGTAAGAAATAAGACTTACAGATTACAGTCCATTTGGTGTTTTAAAGCATTTTTTGATTGATCAGTTAGTAAAATACTTTTTTCCGATTATTAATTATATGTTTCGAAGCATTTGTCATGCCAAGTGGCCCTCACAATTACGTATATTATGCATGAATTTAAGAAATCTAGACACATGCAGTATTAAAAATAAATATCTGAAAGTTCGGAAATCTGTTTTCTCGCAGATTTGCACGTTTATGATATATCGAGAAAATTACGGTTATTTCCGACTTGAATTGTCATTTGATCGGATTCACATACATTGGCATTCGTTTACTTCACATCGGCTACAGCGCGTACATTTTTCATTTATTTGGTGGCGAAAAATCATTTTTCGACAATGGGATACGTCAATTTCGCGACGAGTCAGCTGCGACGCCTGTCGATAATACAAGTTTGATTTGAGAATAAATAGTCATTGTGATGTGCTACGATAAACGCATATAAAATAAAATACTCGTATTTATATGGATTAGATAAAAAAAATTAATAAAAAGAAATTTTAAGTGGTGACATATAATAAATTTATATTTTTTCCTAGAATATGTTCCATAACGGCGCCGCTTTGATTTTCTAATTCAAGCAAACACATCTTTATTTTTTATTAATATTTAAAAATTATATCGACTGTTTCACTGTGCAAGATTTTCTCGACTTGTACATATAAATGTATTGCATAACTTGATCTTGTATGAATAGATCGTAATCATAAAAAATTTAAATGAATTTAATTTTTATTTTTTCATCGCCGCGATGATATTGTATAGTATTATTGTATACATATATTATTTTTTACTGTGCATATCGCATTACTTTTTCACCGTAAGCGTAGTCGTGAACAAATTTTTCTAAAATCCGATAATAAAAAAAAAACTCAATTTTAGTTTTAGCGAAATGTAAAGCTTTGAAATGAAATACTCAAAAATGTCATGATGTCGAGCAAAAAGAACACTCAGAAAAAATTGTGATACTTTTAATTGTTTGCAAAAAATCTATCAGACTTCTAACGGTACACTGATAATAGCTGGTAATAGCATTGTTCAGAGACCAATCCTAAGTGCTACATGACGTTATCAATATAATAGAAAAATTACTTTTTATTTTTAGCATAGCAGTAAATTGTTAAATATAATATTAATGTAATCTTCGAGTATGCTTTTATCACAAAAATTGCTATGTGTGTTTGAACATTCAATACGGGTTCATTATTTGTAATTCTGTTAATTAAAGCTGTCGTTATAAAAATTAATTCCGTATGATTGCCATCCCTTGAGCGATCGTGCATCTTTATGATTGCTCTCTCATGTAATACGTAACAAAGCAATTTCTGTTTTTCTTTAACAAACAACGAAGCAAAAAAAAAGATAACATTTTGATATGAAATATCGTTTGCTTGCTTCACTTATAGTAACGTGAACATTTAATGTATAATGACTTATATAAGTTCATTGAAAGAAATACGCCCTCTCGTTTTGAGTAAAAGAGAAAAATTTATATTTTTAATAGCATGGAATTACGTTGCATGATCTGAATTTTATCAGACCTAAAAGATTTTTTTATATAATTTAATTCTTCTGAATTTAATTTTTATATCATTCACTTCTCCAGGATAATCACAATTAACTTGATTATTGATATAAGATTTGTTAACTGGGAGAAGAAGCAAATGGTTGATCTCTGTTTAATCACTGAATGATCTCCATATTCGCATATTTATTTTTGTCATACATACCGAAAAATTTTGCTGGCAATAAACGTTATTTTACACTTAGCCGACAAAATTGATAATAAATATGTGTTGGGCGATTTATTGGAAGTGAAACTACGTTGCGTGTTCACGTTGTGAATCTCAGAACGGCGATCTTCTGGGCACGTTGTTAGGATAAGCACGTCGAAACCGTGGAACCCAAGAGCTAACTTAAATGGAACAGAATAGGGTTACGTCACACGAAAGGGTCCGTCCTCTCTGGTCTCTTACGGTTAGAGGATAATAGCTTTCGAAACGTTGTCTTGGAACTCTCGGTTCTTGCGCTGCGAAATATTTCGTTGCGTCGCTTCTCTTTATCTGACGGGATAATAGAAGCGAATGAGAAGTACGCTCTGCTGTTTACATCGCATTATCTATAGTTGAATTTATGACTCCTGACATTGCGACTTTCACATCTACTTCATTCTTCTTCTTTCACGGCTACTTTACCCGTCCCTGCTGCGTACAGGAAGCGGGTAATAGTTATCCGGTCACCTGGAGCTTTCGTGAAACGTCCATTATGCACACTATGTTACGTAATTGGAAACTGTATGGTAAGTCAAATCTTATTATATTGCACAAGCATCGCTATCGCTTGTATTTGCAAGCTTGATCTAGTGAGGTCATACTTATAGCTGACGACTTATTTATCGCGTTTACTAATTCTTGGCATTAAAGTTGTTCACATAATTTGTGTTGCAATTCAGCAACTTATATAACATACATAACGCTCTTATTTTATTTATATATATTGCTCATTTAAACATATTGTTCATTCAGAGAAAAAGATATAATGGCAACTATATAAAGGAAATAATTGTAAATTTTGTTTTGAAGAAAAATTTTTTATGTAGAACTAATATATACATAGCTGAATGAACTATGTATATATGTAGTTAAATTAATTGTTTTATAACTGCAATAATATTATAAAAATTATTCAATTATTATGTACATCAGTTTATTCAACTATATAGTAATTTATTCAGCTATGTATATACATATAAAACTTGTATAGTTGTCATCTTTATAGTTATTATTATTATGCTTTTGGGAGTCTCAGATGCGCATAGTTTCTTAGTTGAATACATTCACTTACATTATTACAATTATAGATACTTGACTAGAATTATAGATACTTGATCTATAATTTCTCAGTATATCATCAATGAAAACATATTATTTCACTTTAATCAATAACTTTAGTGATGTCCATTTTGAACTCTCTCTCCGTTTTTCTCTGAATATATGTTTTGACAAAATTTAAATAATATATCAACTGGAATTTATATATTTGCATTTTTGTTTATGCATTTTTGTTTATGCATTTGCTAAGTAAATATAATTATACAAAATAATGTCAGATATCGCGCGAATTCAAGACCATATTTTTATTTTCTTTATCTACTATTGCTTATGAGATAGGGAGACATATAGTGAACATGTCTTCAGTATATTTTCTGTGAGTACGAACAGGCTGGAGGAACGTTTTCTAGGTAGATGAAGGCGGTATATTGCTACAAGTAGCGCTAGTGAATTACACTGGGACTTCCTGCACAGAAGGAACTTACAAAGTGGAGACTCACGTCGCGTGCCAGCAAGCCGGTAGGAGTGAACGACTTTACAAGCCCTTAAATAGTTATTAAAAATATACGGATTTCTTGATTTTTATGGTGACTGAAATGGGTTAGTTTACATAATACGGTGATTTCGTTTTGATTCAACATTAATATTAATCAAAATAATCAAGTATAAATCGATAATTTGATGAATATTGCTTCCACAGATTCTACTATAAGCTTACGCAAATTAGCTATGCAAACGAATGCACGTGGCAATCTTACCTAACGTGATGTATTGATTTTCCTATCGCGTTTCAATTGGGAAAGGATTGTGCAATCAGGCACGATCGAGCGCCGAAAATCTCGATTCCATCGCTCGACTGGAAGGTGCGCTCGATAATAAGCACACCTGACAAAATTCAATTATGCGATTCCCGTGGGCGAGTAACCCAATTTGCACGTCATCAAGCCGCATACGGGGAAACCGGTTCGAAGACTATCCCGATAGTATACAGGGGTATATATCTATACCAAATATTGAAGTTCTTGGATTGTACAGGACTGCCCTCAGGGACGCCAAATAACCCACGTTGATCTCCAACTACATGGCTACGATTCGTCTGAACGACGGATATAATTGCCTGTAATCTACCGCGATGCGGTCGTATTATAGAGATCATTTAAGGGAGAGAACCGACGTTCGGCACCACCAACATTATCGGTAAACGTTGTTCAAAAACAGTTTGCGAGTTTAGATTACGACCAGTTGTGCATTCTGTATCATTTCTATAGCATTCTATAGTATGAACTTGATGTATATAGAACACAGAATACTAAATTTTATTATATAATAAATTCTATGTCAATAGCATATATTTAACATTACTTTATGTACTGTGACATTATGTACTTTACTTGATAACTGAGCTATAATTTATCTCTATCGTTATCTGTAATTATCTGTTATCGTTTTTCTTTGTTATTATTATTAATGTGTTGCATATTGTGCAGCTTTTCTTTAGCTCCGCAAAAAACTAATTAAGATCATGCATCTACTATTGTGATCGATAAATGTGTGACATT
>Ga0157364_1002824_pt1 | contig 16539 bp, 9 predicted proteins | sample AttsexASBM2_FD_111476 | JGI IMG/M metagenome (GOLD analysis project Ga0157364, IMG submission 111476) | Fungus gardens microbial communities from leaf cutter ant in Ribeirão Preto, State of São Paulo, Brazil - Atta sexdens ASBM2 | ecosystem: Host-associated > Fungi > Mycelium > Unclassified ... | reverse complement strand
TGAAGGGAGAAGTAAGAAAAACAAAAAGTAAATGAGGATCAGGAAAAGCAGATGTGTTGAGTTAAATAGGACTCATTGTTGCATAGAGAAGTTTAATATGGCCCTTAGTCTATATAGAGTCCTAGGAGTCACTCTCTATTACAAATAAACTACTCACTGGTTGTGATACTTGAACTGAATAGTGTTCTAGAGGTTCAGTATAAGGATGTGATGATGACAAAAATAATGAAAAGTATCAACAAGAATAATTGATATTATTAAGTCTAAGGTCTAGTTCTCAGACAGAGGTATATATACAAAAGAGTGATGGTCCATGTGCAATCTGTTGCTATCACATGATCAAAACTTGTACCTGATGGGAGCTGTCATCTGTCATAGCAGCTGTCAGGCTAATTTTAGAAGGTAACTAATTATGTCACTACATTGATATGCTTGTATTTCTACCAATACTTGTTGCTTTGAGACATATTATATATTGTTGGAATTGAATTAATGAGTACTTACCAATGCAAGTTTGATCATGCAAATATGTTTAGCCATTCATGAGATATTAGCAAATGAAGATTTTACAGCTACTGATAGCCTGATATCTCAGTCATTTGTTGTTGCTTTTGTACATCCCATATATATGCAGATAGCCCTCATTTAGAGCTTTCCAGTGCAACTTAGTTTGTAAAAATTGGTCCACTGGTTGTGGAGATACAAGTTGAATAAAGTTTGTGACACACTCTATTTTTCCAAGAGTTTCTTGGAAGCAGTTGCTGAAGCACTACAGCTTTTGAAATTGACTGTGATTTGCTTCTTTGGACAGGAGTCCAACTTGTGGTCTCCTGCACCACAATAGAGGTACAGGTTGTTTTTGAGATGCTTCTTGTGCTTATCACTGGTTAACTTGTTATTACTGGCCAGCTTGGAAAAGAGATCTACTCATGGAGAATTGGGTTGTTTCTTAGAAGCAGGAGCTGAAGATGATTTGGAAAAAGATGTCTTAGTAGGTGAGGCCACCAGAGATAAGTTTGCCTTATTTTGGGGAGCTGTAGCAGGACTAGAGATAAAAGCTTTCACTTGCTTCTAAGAGTCTCTTTCTCTATCTGCCTTGTATCGTAGCATTTGCAGTCATATTCCCAGTAGCAGTGATCAATAGTCATCACTAAAGCATACATATCCTGGAACAAGGTAGGTTTTCCTTGTTTCTAGGTGAAGATGGGATCTTAGATCTTATTGGGGAGCCTCTGGTAATAGCGATAGCAAAGTACACTACTGTTGTGACAACCACTTATCACAAAGACAAATGATTACACAAGCAATAAATCTCTTAAGATGGATATCAAGTGGAAATTTCACAAGAGAACTCAACAAGGAGTCTCTGCTAAGTTAGAGTTCTATATATACCAAGTACATCTGGTCCGTGCTACCAATAATTAAGCCTGTTCTATTGTCCATGCTACAACCTCATGTCTACCTCATTTCTTACTTAAGGCTATTATATTGTATACATATGCCCTGACATTATCTTCTAGATCTTTCCACTACCTTCTAGGTCTATGACATCACATTATGTGATATGTCATGTGACTGCAGTGTTATATGCCTCTTTATCGTTCAAAAGAAAAGAAAAGAGAAAAAGAAAACAAAATTCCTATAAAGTCAGAAAATAAAAGAAAAATAAAATAAAAATTGTTCATATCCAAAGTGTCCCATAACAGTACCCCCCTTTTAAGGTTCCACTTCCAGAGGAACTTCTTTTTTGTCTCCCCAAATTCTCTTCATTCTTTGCTTATCCCTCTTATTCTATTCTAAATTTTTTTCTAACTTCTTCATGTATTCCTTCTCTCCTTCCTTTCTATCATTCTTCCACCTATTCCAATTCCTCTCTAATTTTTTCAGATATTCTTCCTCAAATTTTTTATCATCCCACCCATATAACAACTTTGCTATATATCTCTCTGGCAATTTCCCTCTCTTAAACTCTTCAGCTTCTGGATTCAACTTCATCTCTTTCCCTTTCTTCATCCTTATTCTTTGTATTTCTTCCTCAAATCTCCCCTTCTCAAATTCTTCTATCTTCTCCCTTGCATTCTTCAAATTTTCTAATCCTTTCCATGTATTTTCTTCTGCTGTATACCCTTTCCATTTTACCAAATACCTCATCTTACCTTTTCTTTCTTGTCTATTCAAAATTTCCTCTACTTCATATTCCTTTCTACCATCTACCTCAACAAGAGGTGGTGGAATCTTCTTCTGTCCCTCTACCTGTTTCCTATACTTCATTATTCTTCTCACATTAACTACCAGGTGTATTCTTAATGCCACTGGTAACTCCAACTCTACCGCATTCTCTGACACAATCTTCTTGACCACATATAGTCCAATGAACTTTTCCATCAACTTCTTCATCGCTCTCTTCATCAACTCCATCGAAAAATCTTTTGTACTAATCAATACCTTATTATCTACTCTATACTCCTTTGCCTCTTTCCTGTTTCTATCTGCCTGTCTCTTCATCTCCTCCTGTAATCTCACCAATGCTACTCTAGCCTCCTCATGCTTCTTTTTTATTTCTTTCACAAACTCTTCTGCTTTCTCATTCTTTCCCTTTTTTCTGATATCAAAGCCCATTCTTGGTTCTCTTTTATAGTTTACTTGGAATGGTGATGTCTTTGTTGCTGTATGCACTTTATTGTTGAATGCAAATTCTGCTGTTGTCAACCATTCTGACCAATTGTTCTGCCTATGATTAACATACATTCTCAAATACTGCTCCAGCTCTTGATTTGTCCTTTCTGTCTGACCATCTGTCTGTAGATGATATGCTGTCGACAACTTTGTTTCTATCCCCAACATTTTATTTAACTTCTTTGTTAACCCTGCTGCAAACTGTGGCCCTCTATCCAATATCACACTCTCCAGCAATCCATGCAACTTTCACACATTATCTCTAAATAGCTTTGTCAACCCTTCTGCTGTTGTTTTTTCTGTTGTTGCCATAAAGTGGGACATTTTCGAAAATCTATTACATACTACCAAGATTGAATCATGACTCTTAGACATTGGTAACTTTGTAATCAAGTCCACCAATATATGTTACTACGGTCTCTTTAGTACCTGATTAGGCCTCAATTTTCCTGCTGGCATCTCTGCTCTATTCTTCATTCTCTGACACTGATCACATCCCTCCATATATCATTTCACCTCCTTTGTTACCCTGGCCACTAATAATTTCTAGTGACCAGTTCTACCATCTTCCACTGTCCTCCATATCCTGCTAATAGTATATCATGGTGTAGCTGAATAATCTCCATTCTCAATTTCTCATCCTTTGGAACGTACACTCTCTCTTCTTTCAGCACTAGTCCTTCCTCTACTTGCTACTCTTCATTCCTCAACATCTTAACTCCTGCTTTCTTTATTTCTTCTACTGCCTTTATCACTTTCTCATCCTTATTTCTTGCCTCCTTTATCTTCTTTACTATTTCCTTCCCTGGTCCTTCTACTAACTGTTCCATTGCTCTAACCTCTAACCATTCCTCTTTCAACATAACTTGATTTTCATTATCTCTCTCTACTCTCTCCACCCAATCTACTCTCCTACTCAAACTATCTGCTCTCCCCATACTCTTGCTAGCTATATGCTTCAAAGCAAAATCAAATCTTAACAAATATAACAACCATCTGGCCTGTCTTCAATTCAACTTCTGAGCCTTCATGAAGTACTCTAAGTTCTTGTGATCTGTCCATATTTCAAACCGATTCTTGGCTCCTTCTAAGAAATGCCTCTAAGCTTCTAAGCACTGAATTATCGCCAACATCTCCTTATCGTAAATTTCATAATTCCTTTCAGCTTCATTCAATGATTTAGAAATATAAGCCACTGGTCTCTACTTCTTATCTTCATACTTCATCGACAACACTCCTCCCATCACAAAGTCTGATGCATCCGCTTCTACTCTCATCTCTTTGTCCAAGTCTGGTGTAACCAAGACTGGCTCTGTTGTAAACCTCTCCTTTAACTCCTCAAATGCCTTCTGCTGTTTCTCTCCCCAACTCCACTTATTCTCTTTCCTTATCATCTCATGTAACAGCCTTACTATCTTTGCAAAATCTTTGACAAACCATCTGTAATAGTTTGCCAACCCCAAAAACTTCTGCACATCTTTCACACTCTTTGGCACTAGCCACTCTATTACTTCCTGCACCTTTTCTTTCTCCATTCTCACTCCATTTTCTCTGATTATCACTTCCAAAAATCCCACTTCTCTAACCTTCTATACATACTTCTCTGGTTTCACAAACAAATCATTTTCTTCTAACCTTCTCAGTACTTCTTCCACAATTTTGTCATGTCCTTCCTCTGTCTCCATTACTACCATTACATCATCAATAAATACTGCTACCTTTTCCTCTACTACTAAATCTCTAAGCAAATCATTCATCATTGCCTGGAACATTGCAGGTGAGTTTGTCAACCCAAAGAACATTACTGTAGGTTCAAATAACCCTTCTAGTGTCAAGAATGCTACCTTCCACTCATCTCCTTTTTTTATCCTCACATTGTTGTACCTCCATTGCAAATCCATCTTTGTAAACACCTTCTTTTTTCCTATGCTATCTATCAAATCTGAGATCAGTGGCAATGGATAGTTATTCTTGATTGTCCAACTGTTCAGGTATCAATAATTTTGCACCATCCTTTTCTTCCCATCTTTCTTTGGCACAAAGAACACTGGTGATGTTTGTGGTGATTTCAATGGCCTAATATACTCCTTCCTCAACTGGTCCTTTACAAACTCCTATACCTCCTCTCTTTCTACTCTTGATAATAGATATATCTTCCCCTTTTTTGGCACAAATCCTTCTCTGAAATCTATTGCATGATCTCAAGCCTTCCTCACTGGTATCCTTTCTGAGTCCTTCTTCTCAAACACCTTTAAATACTTATATAACTGTCTTGGAACCATTTCCTCTGTCTTTCTTACTATCATATCTTTCTCATCCAACTCTTCTTCTTTTTCTGCCACTATTCTCGCTATTGCTATTTCTTCATCTGTTGTCAGTCTCCTCATTTCCTTCTTCTTCTTCTTTTCTTCCTGTTTCTTCCATCCTGGTTTTGTCTGTTTTCCTGTCCTCCACTTTTTTCCATATTCATCTAGACATCTCATCATCCATACTTCCCCTGTCTTCCAATCTATCTCTAGGTTATGGTGTGCTAGCCAAGACATACCCAATATAATACACCACTTCTAACCTCCTATCACATCTATCGATGTCCTTTCTTTATGTCCTTTAAAAAATATCTCTACTTCCACTGTATCCACTATAGGCCCTACATAATTCAGCATGCCACCCACATTTCTCACATATACTGGCTTTTCCAACTTCGTCCTCTTAAACTTGTGCCTCCTTGCAAACTCCTCACTCATCACCAACTCCGTTGTCCCACTATCCAACAGTACTTCTGTCACAACTCCTTCTTCTTCTTCTTCCTGTTTCAACCCAATTTTCACCGTTACTTCTCTCAAATATTTCTTCTTTTTCTCCTTTTTTTCTACCTCCCTCTTAGCTTTCTCTTCTCTCAATATTTTCCTCCTGTCCTTTGCTACTTCTTTGCTGCTTTCTTCCTCTTTTTGCATCACTCTAACCTTCAACACCTCAAATTTATTTGAGAACACCAGTACTGGTTTCCCTTTTTCTCCATTTCTGCAATGACTGGCCATATGACTAAATCCTCTGCACTCAAAACATTTTCTTTCCTCTATCGCTCTCTGTCTGTTCTCTTCCCTCTTTCTTTCTCTCATCTCCTGATATCTCTACTCTTTCTCTGCTTTCTTTTCCTCTCTTCTCTTCATGCTTTCAATTTTCCTTCATTCTTTGTCTACTCTTCTCTATTCTTCCCTTTCTTCTTTCTCCTTCTCATTTCTTTTTCTATATTCCTCCATCCACTTATCTGTCTCTTCCTGTTCTCTTATCCTTTCTTCTTTCCTTCTCCTTATCTCTATCTGTCTTCTTTTCTTTTCTTCTTCCATTACTTGCAACTCTACTATTTGTTTTTGTAATTTTAACATCATTGTATTATTTTTCATTATCTTGTTCATCAATCTAGCCACTTCTTCTTCACTATATTCTCTCCTCATCTCTTCTATATTCACCTGACCAATACCTGCCATTTCGATCAAAAATTTCTTTCCTAATCTATTCTTTTATTGTTTGTTAACAACAGTAAACTATTACTGTGGCCTTGTTTCCAGTGACTACAATCTTTCTTTATTTTCTCACTGTTGATTCTAAACAGCAGTAAATCCTCTATAGGTAGTAATGGGCACTCTTCTTGTCCTACCTATACCGTCTACTAACTACTTATCTACTGCCCTACTAACTACTGCCCTAATCAAACTATTACACTATTATCCCTAAGCAGAGAATCCCTAAACTAGGCACTCCTTAATGAACTACACCGCTGCTCTATATGGACAGGTCACAAGAGGATCCTGCAGCACAAGCCTTCTACACAAATATCACTATCTACCACATTCACATAAGGTGATGCAACCGAACTACACATATGGACAAGTATGCAGACAACCAGCTAAACTTTGTCTGCCTAGCTAGTATACCCCTTAATGTCTAGGGTCCAGTTGGTTTTTTCTTGATGTTGAGCACATGGCTCACAGTTGAGAATGAATAAGAGTACGAGAAAAGGAGTCTGCGGAACGCAGAGTCCTCTGAAGGTCATCGAGTTCTACTGTTGTAGCAACCACTTACTGGAACAGTACTCGTAGTTTGCTTACTTCAGCAAAGCTCTCAGTAGGCTATCTAGTAGTGGGAATTACAAGAGAACTTGATAAGGAGCCCTTGCTGTATTACTCCTCTATTTATACTAATACAATGTGGTCTGTGCTACAACAATATTAACTGGCCCTTATATCTATGCCTCTACCTCATGTTCTCTTACTAAGGCTATCATGCTGTATACATGTGCCTTGACATCATACTCTTAATCTCTGCTGTACATGTATATACCATGTGTATACCATGAGGAACTATAGTCTCTTGACATTATCCCTAACTCTAACTCTAATCTAGACTCCTCTTGATCCTTCTAAACCATTCTAGACTTTGTCACATGACTTCCAGGTCACATGCTCTTCCTCCATTATAGACTAATAATTATCTATTTATCTATGTCCAGTTAACCCTAACCCTAGCCAAAGTCTATCCATACTCTCATCTTATAACAACTACTTTCCCAACCTAGTTGAGAGGTATAGCACATGAAATCCACATTGTGAGTGGAAATCTTGTTGCTGGGCTTCATATAAAGATTATTCAGCATGTTGGCCACTTTACTTATAGAGTTTAAGAGGTCAAAATATTGACATAGCTTATCAACAAACAAGTTCTAGTTAGAGAGCCAGTCTTGAAGAATACTCTGGTCTTCCTGGTTGAGGCCTACCTCAAACTAGTCCTGAACTACTCCAGTGAGTGTTGTAGCAACCACTAGATACAAAGTCCAATAATCATACAAGGCAGTAAAACTCTTAGTAGGTTATAAATATGGGAATCACAAGAGAACTCAACAAGAAGTCTCTGCTGAATCACTACCCTATTTATATAATTTACAGATGGCCCATGCTAACACTAATTTAAGCTTGCCCTAAAATCCATATGTTATCTATATTTCATTCTCATGTCTTCCATAAGGATACCATGCCATATACATATACCCTAATGTCTGTCATCCTTCTAATCTCTTCTCACCTAGTCTAGGCCTATGACCTCACATCATGTGATATGTCATGTGACCACAGTCATGTGCCTCTTTATCATTAATAAAGAAAAGAAAAAGAAAATCAAAAGAAAAGAAATGTTAAATCAGAAAAAATAGATAAAAGAAAAAGAAAAATGTTAGTATCCAAGCACATCATAACAGTGAGATAAGTCATTGTGAAGTTAATTTTCACAATGTCTATGTCAAATTGTATCAGATTAGCATGAAAATATAGGCAATACTAGAGCAAGAAATTATTGAGCTTGTTAGACTCAGTATTGCTAAAGATATTGGGGATGTGGGCTTTAGTTTCTCATAAATTAGTATTAGAACTGGGGGTCTGATTAGAATTAAGAGTATTACCAAGTTGGCCAAGTATATTGGCCAACTGTTCATTAGTATTATCACTCTGATGGGATTTTGACCATGAGCAAGTAGAAGATGTAGGTTAATTAGATGTTAAATTAGTATTGGGGTTAGTAGCAGGAGCATCCTCCCAGTTAGGATCATTGTCTGCAGGGATGATACTTAGGCCAGGAATAGGTGAAACTGTTCAGCTAGATTGAATAGTGTTAAATAGAGACCTTAGAGATGAGCAGCCTCTTTGGTGAATTTATCTTAAACGTTGTGAAGTATTTGGCAGATAAGCTAGATGGTCACTGAAACATGAAATAGTATTGAAGAGTATCCCAAGTGGTAGGACCGGAGTTGAAGTTGAGGAATTATGGTAAGAGGAAGCTATTTTGGACTTTGAAGTGTGAAATATAAAGTTGTTTTGCAAAAGGAACTATAACAGAGAATTTAGTAGATAAAACTGCTCAGAAGCAACAACAGACTTGGAAGTCTAATAATACAGTCAGGTGTGGTTCACACAGGGGGTGAAGGTCTGCAAGATAAACTTAGAGATATGTAGACTTATAGAACAATCTTGGCTTCAGCTTATATGCTGTGCCATTTATCTGCCATGTGGTCATAACTTCAGATAATAGGAAGAAGTCCAAGATAGAAGTAAGTGTTGATTTGGTGTGTCATCATTGAATACTGGGGATTGAGTTCAATAAGAGTTTATCTTTGTTGATTATCAGACTAGCAAACTACAGTGTAACTACTAGTCTTATATACAAGTTCCTACTATAGAAGATGCTCAGGGTTTTAGTAGTATAGCCTCTATTACCCTGAGCAGAAGTTTAGTATTGAGACACTAATAGAAGTGACTCTGCCATGGAAGACCAAGTCAAATAGGAGTATTTCTGTCATGGAAGATGGAATACCCAGGTGATTACATCACTACCATTAAGTGTGTTGTGAGTAAGATAGCTACTGTGGAAGATGGGCTTTATTTGTTGACAAAAAATGTACCACAGAGATATGTTTTCTAGACAAATAAACTTGGTATATAACACTGAGAGCATGAAATAATAATCACTAGAATATTTGTAGTAGTTAAATATCAGAGTTAAAAATGATAGACTCTATTTATTTTCATTTCATTTTTCATTTTTATCTTATTTTCCATTTATTTCTTATTCTGGAACTTAGGATTAAGGATTAGTGTAACATTACACATGACTGTTACAAACTGTTATATGAAGTGACTTGGTATCACACATCAGTCACATGTTATAAAGAATATTGAAAAAGATTCTAGAACAAAGATGATATTATATAGTATATATTATATATGTTAATCTTAAGAAAAATACATGGCTCTTTAGATATTATGGTATACTTGGACTTGAACTTTTTTATCTATTTTTCTTGATTTAATATTTGTTTTGTTTTATTTTTGTTTTTCTTGAATAATAAAAAGACATATGATTGTGGTCATATAATATAATATCATAGGCCTAGATTCTGTGAGAAAAGGCTAGAAAAATGATGTTAACATATATATTAACAGTATATTTATCTCATAATATACACATTATATACTTATGGTAGATATATGGACATTAGGGTAGAGTTATTTATCATGAGCATGAACCATATGTACTAATATATATAGTGTAAGAATACATTAAGAACTTCTTACTGAGTTTTCTTGTGATTTCTATAAGATATTCAGCTTATAAGTTTACTTAGTAGTCTATTGGTTGTCTTGACTTGTTGTGACAACCACTAGTCAAGATAACTAATAGTGTTATGACACTCTAAGTAAACTTAAGAGTAGAGTATCTTGTGGAGATTATAAGAAAACTTAACAAGAAGTCTTTAATAAATTGCTACTCTATTTATATTAATATATATATGGTCTGTGCTAACAATAAATAATCTTGCCCTAAAGTTTATGCATCATCCATAAGTGCACCATATATATACTATCAAGTTAACATGCTATTGACATATTTTTTGATATTCTTCTTTCAGTCTCTTTTCCTAAAGTCTAGGCCTATAATATCATGTGATGTAATGTGTCATGTGACTGTGGTCACATGTCTCTTCATCATCCAAGAAAAATAAAATCAAAAGAAAAGAAATATTAAATCAAGAAAAATAGAAAAATATTTAAGTCTAAGCATATCATAATATGACTAGTAGTTGCCACAATATTAGGATAGGCTAATGGTAGTGTAGCATGAACTAGTAGACTAGTATATATAAAATAGACAATTCTGTACTAGAAACTCTATTGAGCTCTCTTGTATAATCTCTATACAAGGTTTTTTTTTTGACCTACTCTAAGATCTTAAGTTCATAATATTAAAGTTATTAGAATAAAGCATAGATAATGGATAAAAGGTCCTAGTAATATTAGAAATTAATTAGATAACTCTGAAGTTACCTAGTGAACTATAAATAACTGTAAATAATAAATGACTAGATTGAAAAAAAGTATAATAATAGCTTATCTATAAATTGTTACAATTTAAACTCAAGAGCCAGAGTGAGAAAGAAACCTTGTATAGAGTTCCAAGTATAAAGTATCTACCTTATATATACTGGGCTGATGGTCTTTGCTACACCAAATCTAGCCTACTTTAAAGAGCATATATTATTTATAAAGTCAAAATATACTATGATATCATTATTCTGGAATTTTTTATATCCTTTCATGTAATATATAGTTATGTGACAGTCACATGTGATATCATGCTAACCTCCAATACTAAGTCTAAAATAAGAAAAATAAATAGAAATGAGAATAAAAACAAAAATAAGGAAAAATAAAAAATAAATAGAGTCTGCTGTCTTTAATTCTAACATAAATAACTGTCAATAACTAAGAGTCAAAAACATATTCATAGAGAGTAGTATATATAGTTATTTGATATACTAACTATTATAAGACTGAGAAAATTACTTCTAATAAGAGTTAAAGTGTATAGATAACAAAATTGGTATAACGATATTTATGGACTCAATATTAGATAATGCAGTTAAATAGAGGTATTGAACTCTATAGACTTGGTAATAAATATTGGAGTTATGTTAAAGTTAAAGACAAAGAACTTAGCTTATTTTATTTTACTTTCTTATTTCTATTATTTATTTTATCTTGGACTTAAGCAAAGAAGTGTGATGTCATGTTATATATGATGGTTATATATATCATATAATTATATAATACAGAGAAAGTCATAAAAGATTCTAGAATAGGTAATATCATATAGTATAGTAACAATATATTAGTCTTATGAAAAGTATATAGACTTGAGAGTAGATTAGTTATAGTATGTGCACAGATCATGGTCTGTAGTATATAAGATAAACTAGCTTGTACTTAGAACTTTATTGAGTTTTCTTGTATTACTCAATACAAAAGTTGTTTTTTATCTTTATTTCAAGACTTAAGTCATAACAAGTTAGCAGTCCTTCTATAACTGCCAAATGGATCATATCTGTCATATGTCAAAGTTCAATTCTGAGTATCAACATCTTTCATAGCAGACTTGCTCTTATTCCAAATTTTATAAGTAACTTATCTTTCACAGTAGACCTGCTGTTAGAATAGCTAGACAAAGTTTACAAAGTTTAGTAGAGCTTGTAATTTCCAAAGAATTCTAAAATAACAGAATAGAGTTTTCTGAAAGTAAGTACTATTCTAAATACCCATAAAGTTCATTCTAATCAGATAGAACATCAGGTAATCTAACTACAAAATAATAAAGCTAGATTGTTAGAGATCTTGATATAGCAATTTCAAATGTTGATGCCTATTCTAATTAGATGGAACATTAGGTAACCTAACTACAGAATAATGAAGCTAGATAGTCAAAGATTTTGATATAGCAATTTCAAACATTGATAGACAGTAGAGACTTATTGGTTAGTGACTAACAGAAGTAGGTCAACAGTTATGAGAAAGTAAGTAGGAGTCTAATAGTGTTACAGCAAGGTTATAGCTAAAGTAAACTTGAGAGATGAAAGGTCTATAAGATTGACAGAGAACTTTGACAATGTTGTAGATTTAAATTTTGGTGAGATAGCAGGTCTTCTAATATCTATTCCACTTTCAAATTATTGTAACTTAAAGCAAGAGATATTGGTCAAAAATAAATGAACTATAGGGCTGTAGGGTTAAGACAGTAAAATTTAGTCACTTGATCAGATGTGAAAACATCTGTAGCACTTTCCTATAAGTTTATCTCTAGGCTAAAACTCTTTTATTTGATCAAGTACTAGTATATTTTGTAATGTCAGTAGTTATTCAAAATCTTCTCTACCTCCTATTTTTATTCTCTGTTAATAATAACTAGGTTTAGAGAGAAACTAGTATGTCTTTCAGGAATGGGGCTAGTAGAGATGGTAATAAACTTGATTACAGAAAACACTAGATATAATCTATACAAGATAGAGGGAAGCTTGAGATAATATGATATAGGCTCAACTTGTTTTTCCACCATATAAGGTTTGAGGTAGTAGTGAGATAACTTGGTAGAAGAGTATATTGTGTGAATGTCTAAGGAGTCTAGAAATATCTTGTTACTAGGGCAGAACACTAGAGTAGGGATATATTTCTGATTATAGTATCTAGTTATATTCTCTTGAAATTTGTGGATAACAGACCTAGCCTCTTTTAATGTGGACTTTATATAGTCAGTAAACTTTGAAATACTCTCCAATCTATATTATTTTTAGTAAGAATCAAATCCCATCTGTAACAATTCTATGTTAAGAAGAAATATTTGTTGTTGTGTAGAGGGATATATATAATTGTTGTACTAAAACTCCACCAAGAAATGTTAGATATAGTTCACACCTTGTTATCCAAGATCTAATGAGATATCTCAGAAGTCTAATAAGTTAGATTATGTATTATCTGAGAGTGTAGGAGATAAGGTTGGAACAATATTTGACTTCAGCTTATGTGCTGTATTCCTATGAGCTGTACTGGTTACATATTTTAGAAGAGGACTTAGAATTTTTAGGGGGTTAGGACTATCAGAAAGTGATAAGGCATGTTATTGCTAACAGTAGAAGTTAATATTAGTTTTGGTCAATTTTCAAGATAAAGCTAGTATAATGTAAATTACTAGTTTATATACTAGATATTCTACCTAGAGTAGCTATCTAAAATGGAAGCTGCTAAGTAAGTTATCTTGGATACTAGTGATTCTCAGATATCAGAGATAGAAGTCTATGGAGTTAGCAAGGAACTAGCAAGGACATCTAAGAGGGAATAGAGAGAGGTGATCTGTACTGGAAGAGGTTAGAGATTGTAGATAAGGAAAAAAGCATTATTTGTGGTTTTGGAAATAAATAGCTAGAATATGATGTAACAAGAGCAAATGATCTTGTTAGTTACTCTATTTCTTGTTAATAGATACTATTCTAGCTCTTAGTTTACCTACTCTGTTTGTCCATTTATTTGGGAGTACTAGACTATAAATTATATGATTTTGACTCTGAGTAGCTAATAGAGTTCCTTAGTAAAGAGTGCAACAAATTGTGGTCCTTGGTTTAAGACTACTTGAATAGAGAAGCTATGGAGTTTCTAGATATAGTATAAAAAGAGCCTTGTAGCACTCTTTGTAGTGATTATAGTATGAGTGAGAATGAAGTGAGCTTTCTTGGAGATTAAGTCTACTACTGTTATTACTGTATTAAATTCCATAGACTTTAGAGGTTTTACAATAAAGTCAATACTAATAGTTTTCCATCTTGTATTTGGTATAGGCAGTAAGTGTAATTCTTTAAGAGGCAAGTGACAAATGGACTTAGTCCACAAGCATAAATCACAAGTGCTAATATACTGACCAACATACCTGAATATTTAGAGCTACCAATAGCTTTAAGATACTAGTTTTAACATTTTCCAGTATTCAACATATTCAGCTATCTTTATATTATGATGAAGAGACACAATATGCTGTTATAAGTCCAAAATATCAGAAATATAGACATTTCTCCAAAAAAAAGCAATTTGTCTACTTCTAATCATTTAGATAACTATACCAACTTAGAGAGTAATTAACAAAGTTTTCTAGCTATATAGGTCACAGGTCCCTCTTACTAATCTGATTTCTTACTCTAACAGATATCCACAAGAAGACTATATTTCTTTCCTTCAAAGACTAGTCCTGTTAAAATTGAAAACAATAGACTTAATATTTTTTATTTCTTTCCTTTTATTTTTTGGGACTAGGGATAGTGTGATATCATGTGTCACAGTCACAAATTGACACATGATGTGACTATGTGTCACACATCTGTCACAGTCACACAATGCTATTGCTATCACACTATCATATAATTATATATTATAATAGAAAATAGTAGAGGGTTCTAGAAGAAATAACACACATTAACCTTATAAATAACACATGGCCTTTAGGGTAGGTTAATGGTACTATAGCATGGACCAGTAACTTAGCATATATAAGATCAATAGCTCTATACTAAGAACTCTATTGAGTTCTCTTGTATAAATTCTATACAAGATTTCTCTTATTGACCAACTCTAAAGTCTTTGAGTCATAACATTAGAACTCAATTTCCTATCTTGAAAATGTCCAGCTCAGGGCCTTTTCTCTCTTACTCTCTATTTATTCTCAACCAAGAGTAATACTACCCAAAGTCAATAAAATAAGGCTAGATCCTAGGTCTAAGGGGTTAGTCACAGCCACCAGAAGATTGCTATGGATAGTTGGGACCAAGCACAGGCCTCTTTCTAGATGTACTCATTGTTTAAGTATATGATATTTAGTAGAATACTTGTATCTTTCATATAAGAGCTCTGTATTGCAGTATCCACTTATGATCTGTACATGTAAGAGAATGGCAGGTGTTCTTTAGACTCTGTCCAGAGTAGAATGTTTTTCTTAAGACAAAATTGTTTACATCTCAATTAAGACAGTGGTTAGTAGCCAAGGTAGTTAATAGACAATGTGAGGTAGAACAAGAAGAGAGCTTGCTAACATCTACTGAGATTGAGTTGAGTAGTGAATATAAGTCAGAAAAGAAGTTCAGTGCTGGATCTACCCTTCTTTCATATACATCATTGCCTTCAACACTACTACCACTATTCCTAACACTTTCTTTAATCAAATTACCACTATTATACAATAACATGAGTTAATACAACTTATACCAAATTATAAGACAACAACAGAAGTAGCTTGTAGCAATGTAGGCACAGATCCAAGCATTACTGATAGCAAGAGGAACAGAGAGAGCAATGTCTAGACCTAGCACTATGTTGTGGCAACCATTAGACACAAAGTCCAATAGCAGCACTATAAGTAAATCTCTCAGTAGGGATATCTAGTGGGGAACATGAGTTGTGTATTCACAAGAGAACTTGACAGGGAACCACAACAGTATTCTACTGACTATTTATATAAGTATCTATGGTCTGTGCTACAACTGTACATTATCCTACCCTAATGTCTATGTCCTGTCCTCATGTCCATTACTCATCCACTATGCGTCTTCCTCAAGGCTACCATGCCATGTCCATGTGCCCTGATGTCATACTTCTTTAATCTCCATCATACATGCATGTACCATGTGTACACCATGAGGAACCTATGTCCCTTGATGTCACTCCATCTCTAGACTCTTCCTGATCTTTCTAGACTACTCTAGACTCCTCTAGACCTATGACATCATGTTATGTGACTTCCCAGTCACATGCCCTCTCTCTCTCTCATCATAGACTAATAATAATACTATCTATCTATGTCCGGCTAACCCTAACCCTAGCCAAAGTTTGTCCACACTCTCATCTTATAACACACTAAGTCCAATATAGAAGTGGCTAAGCTACAAGTATTTAATAGTACTTCAGGAAAAGTTTTAGGATTTGTTACAGCATACAAACTGTTTTTGAGAATGAGGATAAAAGAGACAATAGTAGAAGAACAGATTCAGTGGATGTTGTCTTATGTATAGAAGAGATTAGTAGATGTGTGAAAAGAAAATATATTAGAGAATTTAGAATCTGTGAATTTGGAATATAAAATAGCAGAATAATTTTTAGCAGAATTAAAAAAAGAGTTTGGAGAAGGAAATAAGGAGGTGGTTATAGTAGCAGAATTGAAGAGGTTGGAATAAGAAGGAAAGACAATAGAGGAATTTGTACAAGAGTTTAGGAGAGCAACAAGAGGAAGTGGTTATGAAGAAAGGCTACTAGTGAAGGAATTCAAGAAAAGCATGAATGAAACCATCTGACAAAAACTCATGGAGTTAGAATATCAATCTGAGTCTATTGAACAGTAGTATGAACAAGCAACCAATTTAAATAGAAATTAAATAGAAAGCAGGTAAGATAAGGAGAGGTATAGAGAGAGAGGAAACAGTGGAGCCCAGGCTCTAAGGCAAAACAACAATGA
>Ga0157364_1002823_pt1 | contig 16540 bp, 15 predicted proteins | sample AttsexASBM2_FD_111476 | JGI IMG/M metagenome (GOLD analysis project Ga0157364, IMG submission 111476) | Fungus gardens microbial communities from leaf cutter ant in Ribeirão Preto, State of São Paulo, Brazil - Atta sexdens ASBM2 | ecosystem: Host-associated > Fungi > Mycelium > Unclassified ... | reverse complement strand
TAGTTATATTGAATTTCTCAGATTACTTTCAAATAAAAGTTGCATAAAGAAGCTGAAGTTAATTACTTTAAATGAAAATCAATAAATGCAAAACAAATCTGCCATAATTGAACCATCAGTAGGCTTAACTCATTTAACTCTATGAACCATTTCGATCAAATCGAATCACTCGTAGGAGCGATTCAAAACTTAATTGTTTGTATGCCTTCGCTTTCGAACACCCGTTATCTCCCATATCTCGTCGGCACCGCCTTCTCGTTACTCTATTCGGTTCGTGTTTCATCGGGACCTACCTCGCGTGGGTAGGATTAATTTGCGTATATATTTCACGATAATTGTGCGCATTTGCCCGTCTGCGAGAGATCGTATTGTTCCTCTGTTGTTTCGCGTTCGGTATATCCGACCCCGGCTCCTTTGTTACTGAACTCGAAATTTCGCAACTATTATTATATCCACGTCGTTCCTCTCGGTTTTCATGTTCGCCTATGGAATTGTATATTCAATGTCGACGCCTTCGCGACGACTTCGGTATCGTCGAATCTTGTATCGAGATACGCGTATTGAAACAGTTATCCTATGACATTTGCAGTGCAGGATGATGAAAAGTATTTTTACAGAGTAGTATTTTTACAGAGTAGTTACAGAGTAGTATTTTTAATTTTATACGCTAAAAGAATGATTTTGTTAAAGTATCTAACATACAGATTTGAAAATAATTATGTTAGACTATCAAAATAATTACGTACATACTAAATTATAATAAATATTAATTTGAACAGTTCTAAATAAATATAAACATATATTTATTTGATACGAAATCTATAATTTGATTTAACTATCTTTTTTTTATTGAGTAAATATTTATTGTAAATAAATGTTTACTCTAATACTATTTTTATTTACTTTAGAGAAATATGTACCCATTAAGATTTAATAATTTTTTTTCAATATAGGAAACTCTATGACGAAAACAAAAGTTTTAACTTTTTTAACAACCAATTTGAACGTCATACATAATTATTCTGATAATTTAACAAAATTATTTTCAAATCTGTACCTAGTTAAATTTTTATATACTTCAACAAAATCATTCTTTCCGTGTAAGATCCCTATTGTCAATGTGACTGTTTAAAATTTATATAATATTCTATACATTTTAAAATGTTATAGTGACATTTTCATGGGGATGTTATAAAATTAAACTTTGCTATGCAGAAATGTATCTTTTTATATATTCATATATGGATGTATATTTATCTTACATATGCTATTTGCTTGTGAAAAAAACTCATTAATATGAGCAGTTAAGGATTCTTTTTCCCTTGATTGTGTTAAACGTGAAAGTTTGTATCAAAATAAATGGGAGTAAATAAAAGTCTTACACACGTCTGCAAAGTTTATTTGAATAGAAGAAAGGATGCATCCTGCATACAAAGTTATGTTTCATAATATACCAGTGCTGTACTCACATTTTGCGAAACTTTATTTTCTAAAAAGAAAACTAATCTCTATCTGTACGAGTGAATTTATGTTAACATGAAAATCGTAAGAAATTTCAAAATTATTTAATACCTGATATAATAATCAACATATTTCATTATCAACCTGCATAATACCAATTATAATTAATTATTTGCTGATTTTGAAGCCTTTTTTAATCTACAGCTACATAATCATTTTTGCTGTTACAATCTTAACTCACTTCCGTTAGTTAAACGCAGCTGCAGGTTTTTTTTAATCTAAAAACTCTCGCTCAAGAGGAACTCGTAAAGCTCAATCTCTTGACTTTTTCACCGAGAAAAGTCGCGAAACACTCTACCTTCTCGCCTGCTCCTATTTCTTACTCCGTTAACCTTTGAAGAACTCATTGCAAGAGAGTTTCGCAATTAATTTCCCCCGTTCTCGCTAGGGCGTCCCGCTCCCGCTTAGACTAATCGAAGACGCTGTGTGCTTACAGATAGTCGACATCGAGGCGGTGCCAAGGTCACGAGGGAGGAGCTGAAGTCATCGCGGCATCTATGTTGTGCGGCGAACTCCTGAACGGTGGCTTCGTCAGTGCCGGAGCGGTACCGGTGGTTCCGTACAGCCTTCCAGGACTCTGGTTACCCGGTTGCCTGCGTGCTACCAGCCCGCGCCTATTGACCTCTCCTTACCTGACTCTGCTGGCCGAGCTTCTGGCCGCGGGCCGACTCGAGCTGCGAGACGATCTCCTGGAGCTGATGGACCTGGCAAAGAGGAGCCATCAGGCTCCTGGCAACAACGGAGCGTCCGAGCTCGATCTTGATCTCCATGCCGATGACATCGATGAGATTTTCTTAGGTAAATACTCTTATATTTATTATTCTTTCACATAAAAGTATCTGCTCATATACTTGGTTTGTGCTTATTTGAATGTAGACCATCAGTTATCAACAATATAATATTGGAAATCTACCTATAATCTTATCTTAGTTTAATAATGTTATAAGAATTGTAATTCTCACTGCTTCTCAGATATGTTCTTTTTTGATTGGTTTTATTATGTAACTAAGAATAGATACTTAATATACTATGTCCAAATTAATTTTAGTATTGGAACTTAAACTACATAATAATTTTATTGACGAAACATTATGAAATACTATATTATTCATACAACATGATGCGAGAAAGGATGAAGAGTGGAGCATAATCCGCGTATCGAAATCCCACAAGATGGAATATTCTGGTAAAGTTTGAAAATTGATTTTTATATCAAAGATCTTAACATAATCGATTGTGAGATCATATTAGACAATTTATACAATTTACTCAACTTATTATTTAGTTTTAACATTGAGACATCTAGTCCGAGATCAAAATGTCAGCCTTTATTTAGTTGTAATAATTTAAATTTATAATAAACAGTTAGGATCATAGTTTTATAGTGAAATTTTTAATTTTTTAAAAATTTGTAGTAAACAGACTATTAGGCTCGTAGTCCTTTATTTATTTATTTAAAAAGTATTTGTTTTAATGAAATGACTGACAAAAATATAATAGCTAAGTGTCGTGATCATCGAATAGTTCTGTCGTAACAACTATATATTAGATCATTCGATATATTTCAACATCTTGGATGTCGAAATTGTAATACAATTGAGAGCAAGTGAACACACCCATTAAATTTTTCTCCGAGTCGAAGGCCTGTCCGACTAAAAATATCGGAGGCCGCGCATATAATACGCGATTTTACAACACGTGTCGTGGGTGTATGCGATCCGTTGTCTTTTATTTCGAAAGCGAGCATGCCGGCGTAATGGTTAGGCCGTAGTTCACATTAATGGGCAATACACGCGGTCGTGACGACATCGTGAAAGTAGCCATGCGTCGGCAGAAGTGAGCGGCGCGGAGCCCGTGATTACGTCCGCTGGTAAATATGCTCCTCGGCTAAAACCCGGTAATATTCCCCGTTTTTCATGACGAGCGATTTATCGTTCTATGTACCATCCGCTCTATTGAGATGACCTAGGAAGAAAAATGAATACTTCTCTACGAATGAAAATTTCTGGAGGAATTTTAAAAGATATCGCATCACAATACTATTTAATTAAATTAGTTTTTTATTTGCAATAAAGTCTCAAATTTTATATATTTGCGAATCTTTTTTTTCGAGATGTTATATATAAAATATCGCAATGAGAATTTCCAGCAAAAATTGTGACAATGAGCGACATAAATTGCGAAATTACATAATCAACTCCTGCTGAATCATACTAATCGGCGCATAAATTAGTGTTTGATAAACGATTCTCTTTAATACAAGCTTAAGTCGATGTGACCCCGCCTTCGAGTAAGTCATAAATTCATTTATTGCGTCATTACAGAACGGAGAGAGTTAAATGTCGGAGTAGGAAATAACAGTTACGAATAATTCGCAAACTACGAATAATTCGAAAACTGTGAATAATTTCTATATCACGAAAGGATTTAATGGTGTGGGAATGTAAAGATAGGAGGGTAAAAGGTAAATGAGAAATTATTACCATGGTATTCTTTACATCTCAGAAATTCATCCGATTCATCCGATTCACATCAAAATATCGCAATTTTTACGAAATTCTCTGTTTTTATTTTCGGTAAAATTTCTTTAGTAAGAGTATATTTACAGGATATGACATTACGAGATTTATTTCTGTCGTTCTCAAAAGAGAGTCTACTCATACTTTCGAGAAAGAGAGAAAAGAAGTCTTTGTCTTGCGGAGCGTTAAGATTTTTCAACACGATCCGCGCCTTACGATCATCCTTCTTGGCTACTCTCCTGGTCAGTTCTCCTGGATCTTCCATCTTCCAGCTCCGGTTTTACCTTCTGCCCGAGAGACTGTCGAGGATCTTAATAAATCGCTCTACAGCTCGATCCCGTTTCTTCGTAACGACCATCCGGAAAAATGGAGTATCGTCCTACATACTCAAGAGATCCCTTAGAAATTGGTGATTCTCTTTTTCGCATGGACGACGCTCTTAATCCGTGGATAATTTACTTAAAACACATCGTCGATAACGGTTTTTTTCATGCGAACACGATGAAAGGAAAAGCTATGTTTTCGATTTCCAGCTTAGTAATATCGATATCAGATGATAGCTTTCACAAAATACGTACTACTTATACCATACATATCAATGTACTACAGAAAATTAATTGTATGTTAATTCGTAGACATTATAGAAAATTTAGAAGATACATAATGTGCAATTAATATATGTATATAAATTTGTAATAAACAATATATGCACTGAAAAAAAATTTACTAAATTTTAATAATTGTTTGAATAGTACTAAATAAATGTAAACATATATTTATTTAGTACAAAAATCATTTGTTTATTTTTTTCATTTGTGTATTATTTTTTTATTTAATAAATATTTATTAACTATATAAATTAATCGTGTAATTAGTACTATTCAAACAAATTTATTAAAATTTAGTAAATTTTTTAATGTATAATATGTGTACATAGCTTATAATAAGCACGATATATGTACATCGAAACAGGTATTTTGATTCAGTATTTTAGATAGATATTTTTAATCAAGATATTGTTTACACATAGTACATCAGGCGGCGATATCGACAATTCAAAAATCTATTTTAGCAAGTTAAAATGGTGCAATCGCTTGTCGTCTGACTGCAAAGTGGTTGAACTTTGTTGACAACGGTTTCAAAGAGCTGCCAGATCTGGCTGAGAGTTTTGGCGAAATTCTATTCAATGAATTCGCGAACCACCTATGTCGATCACTATTCTCTGTTACAGTTGTAAACTTTGTTGCATGCAATATCAAGATAACGAATCTTTTTCCTAAATTTGATGCAGGATTCATGAACAGATATTCAAATTATTGTATGTTGCAATAATAATAAATATGTATATGTCAGTTATTTCTTTATGCACTAATTATTATGCACTTATGCACTTTTGCCTTTAAGTCGCTATTACCAAGTAATTTCATTTATTTCAGTTTATACTGCACGAGAAATACTATAAAAAAAAAAAAATAGAAAAGGGAACAGATCGATAGAAATGGATACGCTCGAGCTCGATCGGATTAGCTACGAGCAATGTGCGCTGCGTGCGAAAAGTTACATTCGTTGTTGATCATAAAAACGGGATATTCACGAGAGTCCGGGAAACACGTGGAAAATTGCGGAAACAATCCGCGGCTAGTGAAAATCTCATCGTGAAAAAACTACGCGCGCCGGATATTTCAATCAACTCGCCGGATTGCGCGCGATATCGTTGCTCGAAAGTCGGTATGATTGGATCGTATTGGCCTGCCTGACTCGATACTATGCCGATCGATCGTTCGTCGATCACTGAACGGTTGCGACTACAAGCGAGAATGAAGGAGAAAAGCCGGGCGTTAAAAATAATATACGCGAGACGGAATAATCATATTTCACTATTACATCGGCGGCGACGACGGTACGAGGAAAATTGAAAAACGAGGCCGAATCAGCGCACTGAAGGGCCATCGAAAATTAGTTTCGTATTCATTTGCTTGCCGAGAAAGTATATAGTATTTCATCGGCACGCGTGATGAATTGTAACCGGCACGCACTCATCATCCTTTCAAATAAACGTTTCTGTCGTGTATTGGCCCCTCATTTTTGTTCGAGGGATAATAAAATATAAACGATATGCTGGAAGGGAGGTACCTACGCACAATAAACGAGAGGGCACCTATTATGAAATTATTTAGATGGATTTATGATCGGAATTATTGTCTAGATTTCTATTGTGTTTTCTAGAGAAAATGGAATAATTCCGATTGGAATCCATTCTGAAGATTTCCGTAATACAATACATGCCCTAGTAAAATATGTTTTATTGAACTAAATAACGACATGGTATGGGTAAAGATTAATAGATACAAACTGAAAACAAAAATAAAATATTTTTACATTCCTGCAGGATGCAGTTTCTCTGGAATTAGAACAAAGGGCGCATCAAACTGTTTTTTTTTTGTATTATCATCTCTGATTGAAGTTTTTATATGTATTCATTTTTGTTATATTTGTCGCATTTCCTTGTATTTAAGCATAAATACTCAAGCTTCTACGTAAATTTCCCTCGTCATGTAATCAACCCGTGGCGGAATAACTTTAATATCATAACAAATGCATTTAGTAATATAGGCGACCGTTGCCTTTCCTTTTAGAATAAACGCTGCAATCTGTTTTTCTCTCTTTCTCTCTCTTTCTCTCCTTTTAAACTCCGGCTAAAAAATGGGAATACGTATGCCGTTCAAGGCAGGGCAATAAAAAAAACAGGTGGATCGGATGGAGTGCGATAGAGAAAGGGCCGCGGGCGGAGGGAAATGAAGAGCGAAAGGTTTCCTGGCGAAACTCGACAATAGAGCGGGATGATCCTATAGTGGCGGAACGCGAATGGCGAGTGGATGAAGCGGGACAGAAGGGGACAAAACGGGAACAATGCTGCCCGGTATTATTTTCTGTTTACTGCGTCAGACCAACCACCCACTCGGAACCACAGTGTTCATCCATCCCTGATTTATCCCGATATTTTGCAGTGGCATGACCGTAACTTCTGCGCCCTTATGCGAAGCTCACTGATGATGACAGCTCTCTACCTTTGTATTCCAATTCCCTTCCGCACGATCTACACCATTTATGGACATTTCACTGTTTTACGTGAGAGCCATTTTCTTTCTGTGACAAATAATTTATTTTCACGATCGTCTCTGAGATATTCCAAGCGCAACGGAAGATTACGCCGGCGCGAGCGATGCAGTCACGCGACGTAACGGCAATGGGAGTATAATCGATTACATGAAGAATCGCTATCGGCGCATTCGAGGGGATCACGAATTTATGCGTTACTATGGTACCGCGGCTAATGGATTTACTTATCCGTTTATTACAGAGCTCGTCGGAGTTAAATTTGGTTATCGGGTACTTACCCGACAACTAACGCGAATCAATGACCTAGTTCGTCCCTGCACGTTAAATTATTTTTCATTATCGATCGCACTTTTCGCTGACGTTGACGCTATTATTTCGCGTTAATCACGACTAATGAAGAGTATCGCGCGATTAAATACGCGTTATCGAACATGTTTTCTGAAAACTGCTGTAGTACAATTCAATTGTTCGTGCATCAATACGATCAATGTTAGGAAATTGAATATGAATGTCAGAAATTAATTCAAGTATAATTGCGTCTAATTGATTTTATGAAACACAAAAATTGAGGTAGTATATATAACAATAGTTAATAAACCGTGGTTAGAATCGCAGTTAAGAGTGAAGTTGAAAGAATTATGAAGATTTGATTTATGATTACTATAAGAACAAACGAGTCGTTTAACGATAACGAGTATAAAGAGGGTGATTCTTCCTTTCTTAGTCGCGCGGAAGAATTTTATCGGGTAATTACCGGCTTCTAGACGTTTCTTCAGATTCGAGAAGCAGTTCTTTTCCTCGTGCGCCCTCCAAGTCCGTTTCCGGAGATCCAACAGGGGGTCCCCGCTTTTGTCGTTAATCATTTCCGTGCTTCTCGTCAGTCTGTCTGACTCGAGATCTGGAAACGAAACTGTTCTTGCAATTAAGCGCATTCAAAGGAAAGATCTCTCTTCCTACTCGAAGCTCTGGGACACGTGTTTCCGCCGCCGCGCCATTTCGATTTGCTAATTCTTTATTATTCCTCCCACCATTCATCAAGCACTCGAAACAAGAAATTTCGTTTACTTGACTTCTTGTCAATTCTCGTTCTTGCCATAGTATTTAAGTAGCACTGTTCAATATGTCTCGTTCCATCTCTATTTTAGCTAGTAACGTAATGGTAGCTCTTTTAGTGAATATGCTTAATGTCAATTTTCTATTCGCGAACATTTTTTTAAAATAGCAAACAATAAGATTTACTTTCCAACGTAAGATATATCTTAATAATTAATTGTGTGTGGAAAGTTTAAGTTTTTAACAAAGAATCTTTAATTGGGCCAGTCTCCATTTAGCAAATAACTTTCTTTCCTTTCGACGTGCGATAGAACAACACGAAATGTAAATCGGATTTTTGCAGTCGTATGAGAAAGTTATTATAAGAGACGAAGATCACAAGTCGGCTTCAAAACAAAGACAGCCATGCAAATTACACCACCACGCGGTAGAGAAATGCAGCTGTGTTTGTCGTGGTGCACGCGAACGAAAAGACTGTGTGTTCTCTCTGTATCTGTCGATTTTACCCTCGAGGCTTTCCGCAAAAATCCCACTATAGAATCGAAGAGACGCCGTGTTGTGCTCAGGTTTTCCCTTGAAAATTCGCGACACGTGAATTTCAAACCCGATGAGACCGCTGGGAAAAGAAGCGACGAAGCTCTCGAAGTCAGATTAAACAGAACTTCTTTCTCGTTGTTGCTTGCGCAACAACAGTCTCGGTGAAAATGTTCTGCTTGAACTTCGCAGGTCTCTAGTACTATACTCTCACGAGATACTTGAGAGACAATCTTGCTGATTATTTTGTGAAATAATACTGCGAAATAATATTGCGAAAATTACAGAATTTGAACCGAATATTATTTAGAAGAAATATACATTTTTAAATATTTTTCTATTTTTTGCAATAAATTATTTACAATTTTTAAGATGCTTGTTTGCAGAAATAATATTAAATTGCTTGTCAATTTAATTTGTGATATAACTATTCCAGCTTCGGATTTAGGATTGTTTCAAGACCGACAATTAATCGGTGTACAATTAATTGAAATTAGAAATTGTATAAATTCACAAGAATATTATTAGACGTGAAAAAATTACTTTGACCGAATATGGAATTTTTCATTTTATATACTCTTTTTTTTATTAGTATTATATAGAATTGATTGATCAAAAATAAGTATTTTTAACATTAAATTAAGTTAAAAGAAAATTAGATTATACAATATGTACATCAGTATTTCTTAAATTCAGTGAACTATTATTGAATGAGGAACAGACGATAATTTCATTTTGTATAGCCATATGCAAACAGGATGGCGTTACGGGCGGAATCGACATTTTAGACGAACGTTGATTTCATCAACGTAATCTATTCTATCATACATATATATGTAGATATATCCTCGATGTTTGTATTAATCCGTTCTTTGATCTAAGGGTGAGATTTCCGATGTCGCACATATTAACGTAGCTTGCATGTTTCAAATCGCGTCGCAAGCGAGAATCAAATTACCGGAGTTGTCGCGAGATCGATGGCGGAGGAATCAAGAGCTAATTAATGCCACTGGAAGGGGATTTGCGACGATGTAATTTGGTGGGTGTACCATCCTGGCAGACGAGAGAAGTAGGTGGACGAGAAAGACTGAAACCTCGAAGAATTGGAATGGTTGCCGAGATAATAGGGAGACCGACTGATTAAAAGTTTACTTTTTCCCTTCGGTTTTCCGTCGACCTCTCATTGCTATCCTACGAATTGTCGCGGTAAATTATTTTCTTTCTTTTTGCACTTGTCACGAAATACAGAATAATTTAACAGACTTTATCGTACAGTAGAAAATGTATTCAATCATTTCTGTATAATTCGATGTTTCAATTTTTTAAATGATTTATGTTGCACATAAATATAATGGTCCATTTTTTTGTTGTGCATAAATCAAAATCTTGCGACACGACGTACCGTTTGATTTAATTACAATATTTATATCCAATTCGTGTTACACAGAAATCTTCTTCGATAATGAAGAAAGATTTTTCGTTGCCATCCTACGAATTATTGCGATAAATTATTTTCTTTCTTTTTACGCTTATTCCAAAATATGGAATTATTTTACAGATTAGGCTGGGCTGTGTTCCAATATACCTACACTGCCAGTATTAAAATTCTATATATACATGTAACATGTGAATAGATTTTCAGTACTGGCAGTTTATCGAAATATGTGTAGAACCCGGCTTTAATTATAATACAAAAAAAATGTATTCGAATGTCATTTCTATAACTTCAATTTTATCAATAATTCACGTTGCATAGAAGTATAATGGATTCATTTTTTCTCGTGTCTATAAATCAGAATCTTGTGACATGCCATTTAATTTAATTATAATACTTAGATATGTGTAATTGTCGCAATACAGAAATCTCTCCTTCGATAATAAAGAAAGATCGTGTATGTTAATTAAGACTTCGACAGGATGAACTCAGTGAAATGCCGAAGAGGTTAAGAAGTAATTCCTACTGAATGAATTTATGGGTGCTCGGGATTAACACGGTCGAATGCAATAAAAGTCACGAGATCTCCCCTGTACCTGTGTCGTCTTTTACCTCTACCTTTTCCCCCTTATAGCAAAGAACATCGCTATTCGGAATGGTTACCTTCGCGCTTCAATTTCTCTTCTCTTTTCGCTTTCTTTCTCTCTGATTCTCTCCATCTCGCTTCTGGAAAAAGAAAAGGGGAACAGGAATAGCGTCGAACCATCGCCTTGCATGGGGGATGGACGACACTGTCGGCGTTAAACCACCGGAATGTTCCTGTTTTCAAGACATCAGAATGTCGCGCGAGGAACTCAGGCTTTTTTTTCTATTTCTTTTTTTTTTTTCGACGATGCGGAGATGTTGGCTTCAAGATGTCGCTCACAAGATGGTCTTGTTGATAATAAAAAATAGGATGGAAAAAATATGAGCGAATCAAATACGAGAAAATATCCCCCGAATGTACTTGTTCAATAGAAAGTCGAGTAAATTATACAGACTGTGATTATGGAAATGAAACTTCAGGATTTTCGACGGAGCTTTCTCGAGTTGCGGTCAGAGAAACTCGTCGGAATGCGAAATCGTTGAACTCGTAAATATAATTTTACGACGCACCCGCCTAATCCGATGCAAATTGTTATACAATTCGCAGCTAACATGATTTTCATACAGATTGCTATATGTATTGGTCACTCAAAGTCCACGTAATATCATTGACGAAAATTGATTATTTACAAATTGGAAATTATCTCGTAATCTCGATATTTTCGTATAAAAATTTTCAATTTCTATTAATTTTCAGATTGTCAAAATGTTATATTATGGTTATATTATTCATTAAATCGTAAATTAAACTTAAGTCATTTCGCGAATAATTTGCTGTGCAAACGGACTGTCTTACGGACCACAAAGGTGCGAATAACGCACGGAGATTCGTACATAAATTATGTCTAAAGAGGAGGAGAAACTCGTCGGGCTCCTTTTTTCCGATTGCATGCAACTCACGCCGGGAAATCTCGAGCGGATCTCGGGCGATTCGCGGGGTCGGAGATATGTTCACTGAAAATCGTATATCCCAGGATTTAATTCGATTCCATAGGACTGTCGTTCCCTGCGCGGAATTCGCTTCGCAGAAACTGCATGTTGGGATTAACGACTCGGCGTTTCGCTCCGTTTTCCCTATTTTCTTCCCCCTAAGAGACGAATTAGATTATAGATCGTGTCAAGCAGCTCCTTTTGTACCTGTTCTCTACTTTATTTTATTCCTTTGATTGAAATTCCTTTTTGTTGCGTCAGATTCGTTTATTGAACATTTTAGGAAATATGAAAACAAGTTAATATTATTTAATTTCTCTCTTTTTATTATTTATAATTTTATCTTTCTTTTCCGCAAAAGAATAATCAAATTTCCTCCAGAATATATTTTATTGCTTTTCTCTTTTTTGATCCTCTTTTCTTTCTTATTTCCCTTATGCGCTCGTTCGCCTCAAATCACATTTACAAGAAAAAGCTAGTAGATGGAAAATAAAGGCAATGAGAGAGGACGAGAGGAATACCGGAACGTGTCGCTAACGTAATAACATTTCAATTCGAGGACGGAAATTACCGCAGGGCACGGCAGACCATCCCTCGTACTCAGAGGGTTGCCGCCCTCTTCGTGTTTCCGTCCCTGTGTTCAAACTTATTCTCTTAGTGAATATATTTATTATTTTATCAATAATGCATAGATAAAAAGAATTTACACGAATATCTTAAAAAGATTTAGATTATCTCTTTATATAAAAATTACGTGAAACTTATGGCGAATTTGGAAGCACTAGTGCGCACTGATGCATATCAAAACCGTTTATACTGATTTATTTGAGTATAAAAATGAAATGCAAATATTTCAAATTATAAAATACATATTTTACCTAATAATACAAAAAAATGTATTGAGTATTTCACGATTTAATCGATTTCTATATTTATTTATAAATGTATCTTTACATTATTTTATATGATGACTTTAATACGCACTGAGTATGTTCAATTGAATTCGCTATTACACAAAAAATGACACACTAAATAGAATGTCTTGTGCTAAAAGGATCTAAATTTTTATAAGTTAATTTTAGCGCCAGTCATCAGTACGTCTCAAATATACACGATTCTGAAATCGTACACTGCCGTGTTCTAACACTCGTTGCACTCTACACATTCACTTCGTTAATCCGTGCCGTACAAAATCAGAATAAACAGAAGTGCGTGCAGTTCACGACATGGCGGATTTTTTTCTCCATTTATTTAACGAACCCCCCCATCGCACGTTCTCATGCGGCCTCGGTGGGACGGCCGTGGTGTGGATTACGAGGATGTGGCACTTTTCAGTGATGGGGGGAAAAAGTGTGTCGCATTAATTAAAAGCGACACTACTATCGTCGTCGCCGAACGCAATTACGAGCGCTGCGCTGCAGGTCGATTTATACCGGATCCACCCTCCTGCTGCTTGTTTCCTGCAGCAACTTATTTTTTTTGTTCCTGTACTCCGCATCCCGCTCTTTCTTTCTATTCCGACGATACAACGCTGCGCCGCGAAGAACAACTCCTCGGTAATTACTTGAAACAGATGACGTCGAAATTTTAATGAAATTGGCTTGGCGAGAGGCGGGGATATTGAGCGATTTTAAATGCAATCCCGCGAATTTTTTCGAGTTGCGTTATGTACATCATTATGCACTTGTTCAAAACATGAAGTACCCCGTGGTGATGACTTTTTCGTAATATTAATTAATTTGTCATCAGAATTTTTCATAAAATTAATTTCCCACTACTGGAATAGAAAAAAATTATTTCAACGTTACATAATGTGTTGAGGTATAAATATAATATACAGTATTATTTTACAGCACTTTGTGTGATGTCTTGTTAGCGAATAGCTATAAATATTTCAAAAAAACGGCAAATGACAAAAATATTCAGCCTTATATCAGCTATGTGAAAATATAATTGCTTCACCGCAATCATTTTCCATTTTGTTTTTTGGATAAAACGGTGAAAAAAGTTTGGATCGCGATTTTTTTCTTCAAATATATAAACTACGTGAAAAGAACAAAAATGCCGTGAAACGAGCCATGCTCGTTTGCTTTGTTAAGACCTGGCTTCATTCACACACTATCCACGTTTTTATTTTCTTTTGGGACAGTCATTCATATAAGAAACACGCGAAATTTATTTTTTTCGATGTATACTGTTGTGCAATATTTACATTATTTCGCATTTTCAATGTAATTTCGTTTTTAAATTCTATATAATGTAAGACAACGAATCTTATGATTTTTATGATTCTACATCTCTTTTGTATAATTTAGCAGACATATAATTATGAATTCCTTTGTTCTTCGTGAAATTAGAAAGGAGCATTAAACTAATTAATTTTTTTTACATTATAAAAAACTGTTTTTTTATAAGCACATTACTGTTATGTATCTTTCCATATTTCAACTCTATTTAAGTTTATAATATATTAATTATACGTCGCCAAAATAGGATGCAAAGCTGGAGCAAATTGTGTTATTGTAATTATTAATTGCATCACATGCAGTGGGCTCAACAATCGGCTTGGCTTGCCGACAAGTTCATGAACAAACAGAGGACTTTTTCGTCGTGCTGTCACCAGCACCCATGTAGTTTGCAGTCGCATGACAATGCTGGACCAGTGATTTGTGCGGGTCATTAGGTACCGGTTTTCATCGGTGTGACACGGACAATAATACACGGAATAATATACGACATAATGTCCATGCTCTCTGCATTACAGCGTCCACTACGATTCACGCATTGCGTTTAACGCGCTTATCTCATTTATAACGAGTGCAATTGTCGTAATCGTTAAAAATTTGTCAGTACATTATATTCCTATAATCCATCTTCAAATTCATTACGCATGGGTATACATTCGTCACGTTAGTCGTTTTATTACGAGGTTTAACACTTTCATAAAAATGTCAGATTTGATTTTCCATTAAAACACACTTTAATTGATATGGAAGAACTTTTACATGCATTTAGAATGATTTAAATTCATTTTACATAACTGTTTTCATAAATGTTTCTAATGGAAAATAATTCTTTTATTCTTTTGACTTTTGCAGGTTTTGATTTATTTCTTCGTATGCATATCATGAAATAATACATTCCGCTTTAATATGAAAATATTATTGTGTGTGGTAGAATAACTTAATGAAAGAATATGATATTCAGCTCGCGATAGAAATTGAACAAACTGCAATAGCTTCCAATAAAGTCCTCGATTCCCGCGCGCGCGGGGAAGGATTCTCGATTTTCATTGCGTGATATAGATTATCAGACACAAAATTGATCACTAATTACGTTTTTTTACTGTCCTACCAACCATATCCCCTGATGCTATTTCCCCTTTTGTCGTAAATTTTTATCCTATTCCCTCGCTTGTGAGATTACTGGATGCTCGAAAATCGCGGATGCTCGCGTGATTCGAATCATCTGACAGTCGCGTGTTCATGTCGATGTTAAAAAAAACGACTAAAATGGACGAAAAAAAACGAGAATTCCTCGCGAGTGGGAATCGAGCCACTGTTTTTTGATGGCTCGCGCCTGCATTTCAATTATTGCATCTGACTTGATTTATGGCTTTGCTCGCGTGTCGCGTTTGAAAAGGATTATATTTTTCCGGTCAGCGAGAATTTTGATGACGCACAAAATCGAGATTAAAATTTGATGTCCTAAAAGCTCTCGTTCAAAGACGAATTCGTGGGTGAGCATTGATCGATTTAAAAATAAGTGGCTACAAATTGCATCGTTCGTCTGGGTCAAGATTTTTAAAAGTGTTATTTAACAAAAGAATTAGGCTATGGACCACTTGATACTGCAAATGCTTTGAAGCATTTTTTTATTGGTCAGTTAGTAAAATTCTTTCTTCGATTCTAAATAAACGCTGTAATGGACATTTAATGTTTAGAATCTCTAACTGATGGAATGCTTTGCTCTAAATTGCTTAGATGATTCTACAATTACAGTTAAAATCCGTTCGAGTAGATACTGTTAGCGCACTATTTGTGCTATTTTATCTTTGTTTTACGTTTAATGAACAATAAAGATAGAATGACACGAGTACCCGATTAGAATTTGTGTCAGGTTAATCTTATATGTTATAAGGACCTGATTTGGTTGACGTAAGGTAATCCTAAATAAGGTACACCTAATAAGATTCTCATTAGATTTAAGTATGGTTGATTTTTGTAAGGTTGTAAGAACCTGGTTTAATTAATCTAAGTTAACCTTGAATAAGGTACATCTAAGAAAATCCTCATCAGATTTGAGTATGATTGATCTTTGTAAGATTGTATGTTATAAGGATCTGGTTTAGTTGATCTAAAATAATCCTGAATAAGGTATATTTAAGAAGATTTTCGTTAAGTTTGAGTTGGTTGACCTCGTTTCTAATACGCAGCCACGCCTCGAGATGGACGAGTTGCTCGTAAAAAGAAAATGTTCACAAGTTCTATAAGAAGGCGTATGCAAGTCGATTTGAATAATCTCCTAGAGATTATAAAGTACCTTCAGAGATGCCTCCTGGATCTCTGAAATATATGTTTTTTGCTTCTTTTGCTAAATTAATAGCATTTGAACAATTCCCGACTTAGAAATTTATCGCGTGATTTTACCAGGTTCTAGTTAGGTTGACCTTATTTCATTATCAGTTCTGATGAAGATTTGATAAGGATTTTATCAAATACTATAATATATAATAATATTAACGACCTTATCAAGTTCTAATGAAACTATCCGGATGAGGATT
>Ga0157364_1002822_pt1 | contig 16541 bp, 7 predicted proteins | sample AttsexASBM2_FD_111476 | JGI IMG/M metagenome (GOLD analysis project Ga0157364, IMG submission 111476) | Fungus gardens microbial communities from leaf cutter ant in Ribeirão Preto, State of São Paulo, Brazil - Atta sexdens ASBM2 | ecosystem: Host-associated > Fungi > Mycelium > Unclassified ... | reverse complement strand
TGCTAAATACGCGACGAATAATTAATTTATCACAAACTTGTTGGAAAAAAAATTATTGGGTTGTCCGGAAAGTTCGTGCCGACTAACCTATATATAATTTATACTAAAATTTAAATTTATATACTAAAATTTAAATTTTCTGCGTTTAAATTTTCCTTCAACTTTCCTCGGCACGAACTTTCCGGACAATCCAATAGATACATTGTCTTGAAAAAAAGTGTTTGTCTTTCACGAGATAAACGAGATTTATCGAGCGATCTACGAATAACCGTTATGGATAAATTTTTTTATTAAATTGCTTATGTACGATTCGTTATATCACAGCAATACTACTATCACAGATGATAGATGTAACGAGTTATGTGAGTGAATATGCTAATCAGCTGATAATTATGTGGTCGCAATTTTCAACCTGTATTAATCTATTACTTAATGGTTCACACTAATTTTAGCTTGCGGTCATTAAAACGATACATTTCTTCGCGGATCGTCGGATTTGCAGCAGTACTTGCACGCGTTCATTAATTAAGTGGGAAATAAACGAGCGAGAGTCACGGATAAGATTCAGCCAACTGGTTTAAGCTTGCCCGCCTTTTCCTTTTACAAAAACGAATTACGGCAGTTCTAGTTATTTATAGGGATACTTTTCACAATCGTAAATTTTTATTGATTAAGTTTCCTCGTGTAAGTGTTCTTTTTAAATTAAATAAGGGAGAAACAATGTGTCGTGCTCAAGAGAATTCAATGTTCTCGGACATACTTTGGACGTATTTGTAATTTCAAGTGAAAAACGATAAAAGAGTGCAACTATTTAATTTATGCACATAATGTAATTGGAACGTTCAGCCGGAAAACGAGTTTTTAAGATTTTCTCATGAATGCGCGATTCGTGTATGCACTTCCTGCGTAAACGGAGTCACGTTTCCCATCACACGGATGACTTCCTGACTCGGTTTTTTTTTATCACGCTCGCCTCTCAGCTCCTTATAGTTTTCTAACAATCGTTTGTATTTGTCTTCCCGTAGACAAAGGTTAATTGCAATCGGAAGGACCGTGTTAATGATGTCTTCGTGCTCGCAAGTGTTTCACCATTTGTGATAATAAAATGTAAGGCCGGGCTAATGGTGCAAAATGCATTTGAGGTAAACGAGTTTTTGATTTAATCGAGCGATGATGATCGGCCGGAAATAGAAACGCTTTAACATTTGATATAAATACCCACAACGAGAGCTTCAAATAAAAAAAATATAAAAAAGAAATTGAAAAAACACATGAAAGATATAAAAAGCATAAAATGCACGTTTTAAAGCACAAAATAAAATCGCGTTACATGCGATAAAATGTAAAGCTATGCTCACTTTACCGTGCACTCATGACGAATATTTCAAAAATAAAATTTGACATTTTTTTCTCGGTTTTCAAAGCTACCTGCGAATGATCTACAACATCGAATTAATTCTGTGTACAATCATATAACTTTTACATGAAATTTTTTATCGAGACACCACGTATTCCGCAATTCTTCAATATATGTATCTACTGTTCCGAGATGCAATATAACAACAATAAAATTTATCTGTTGAGGAACCCGCGATTAAATGCTAGATCGTTAAATCGTTTCAGTCCTAAGTTCGTCTTTAGGGAGCGGAGAGTACTCAGAGCAACGGAAATTGCTTTAGGATTCACGTACAATTAATACCTATTTTCTACGGTCTAACGTAAACGCGCGATACGTAGAATCACCTATGAGGACGTGTGCGAGCGTGTGCATACGCGAATGTGTGCACGCAAACGGCAAAGGTGGCGAAGAACGCAGATTGCTAAAGGCGCTGTTCCGGTGACCTACTCCGCGATTATCACTCACTGTGGCCGATCGCCGATGCAAGTGCGTGAGCGTTAACTAGTGTTGCCAGCTACACCGTGCGCCATGGGAAAAGGAGGACGCCACGCGGGGACGTAATCGCGTAAATGTCGTCACGAGTTGTCTCGTGTCGAGCCCTTTCCTGGTGCGATCACAGCAGGTGCATTGAACCGATGTTTCTGTGTGTCCGGATCGCGATTTGTTTCTATCTATGACCTTACCGTGACTTCGTGTCACAAGCTGCAATTAATTTCTTACTTAGCACTAACGTGTGACATACATAACATGTCATCGCGACAACTGTTATGAAAAATGAAATAAATAATATAAAGTCCTGTAATAAGATTAATTAATGTTGCCTAATAAAATGTTTCGAAAGTGGCAATTAATTTACTCTTTCTCTGATGATTTATCACTTTATTCTCAGTTCCATGATGCAATAAATTATTTCAGTTTTATACTTTGAAAATCGCTTTACCTTAGAAATTTTTATCTGCACAGAACGATTTTGTTGAAGTATTTATTTAGCTGGAAACAAAATTTAACTGGATACAGATCTGAAAACAATTTTGGATCATCAAAATAATTACATAGAAATTTTTGACTTGATGAACAATGCAAAAAGTGATTTTAGCAACTAGCTCGAGTGTCTTAAATAATTTTGTATTTAGCTTTTAGATAATTTTTTCCTATCTAATTTTTAAATTTCAACAAGCGTTCTTTCCGTGTATTCACAAATAATAACATAATTTCATTAAAATATATAATTTCTTGTGTGTGAAAATATAAAGTTAATTTCGTGATATATACAAAATATTTTTTAAAATCGCATTGATATCCTTTCGGTTTTCAAATATATGATACACAAATTTGTCGAATCGTACGAATTATGGTACGTTTGAATGAAGTCGACAGGAAAAAAAATCGTTGTATCTCTCGTTATATCTTTTATTTCTTGTTATTAAGCGAATGATGAATTTGGATCGCTGGTCGATAACCAGATATCGCTGATTTCTGGCAAGTGCCCGCAGAGAAAGTATGGTTGATCGAACGATGTTGCGATCGATCCAGGCGACGAAGCATGACCGATCCGCGAATCGAATGTATTCCTTGATCGCGAAACGCTTTTTGCTTGTCTCACATTTTAGCCTATTATCCGCGCGTTTACCGTAATCGTTGCTTTCTTATTTTTTTTTCAACACAGCTGTTACAAAGTATGTGTGTTAGCTCTCTTAAACTCTCCACGCTATATTTATGTATCTTTTAACAAGCTGCATCTTAAAGCTTCGGAGACCATTAAATATTAAGATATTAGCTGATGAATTGAAAACTCATAAATTAACTAATTGTGAGTGTTTGATGACAAAATAAAAATAACTTTGGTATACCAATAATTAAATTCAGATTCTAATAAATAAATTGATAAGATAAAATGCCTTTCAGAACCGTATAAGTTATTAACATATATGTTAACTACTCTGTTTTAGCTCCTCCTCAGTATACAAATTATATTTCATAACGTCAAAATAGTTATTTTGATTTTCTTTTAATTTGGTTCGTTTCTTGGGTTAATTATAAAAAAATTGCATAAGAAATGGATAAGAATTTGATAAGAGTTTTATTCAGTGGCTGAAGAAGTTTTCCTGGTAAAAATAATAATATTCCTAATTATTGTCTAGCATATTTTTATTATTATAATTAAAAGTATAGTCCATTTATTGCCTGTTTTTGTCAATTTCAGTAAATATATTTATATTTTGCGCACCTTTCATGAGCAATAATTATAAGTAAAGATTCATATTTTGATCCTAAGTAGTTTTACTTCTCATTGTCAGTTATTAAACAGAGCTAATATAACTGTTTGGTTAATTGCTCAAAAAATGTATGAAATTTCATGAACCAAGAAAATACGACATACTTTTGTCGAATTCGGCAAATGAGGACATTGTTTGGAGGCTACTTAACATATATTTTCAAGTTGTTTGCACAATCGTAGTCGCGACTTTCTTATCGTGACGTCATACGTTTATCGCGAAACAGCGTGTGAGGAATTGAGCCTTCCAGTGTGTTTTGTTGCCTGCTTCCTTGTTCGCCACCCTTGCAGGTTGTGGTGTACGTTATCTTGCATAGTTTAAAGCTCGTCGTGCAGGTTTGACGTCGCCCGAGACAAGCGCATGCGGAATGATTGATCTCAACGGAGGCATAGATAGCGAAGAGACAACTCGGTACAATGATTCCTTAACGTTAGTTGCACGCGGCAAAATACACGGCGAGAAAATAGGACGGTATTTATCAAGCCAAACAAACTTGCAACAAAGCAGGCAAGGCAACCTGCAATTAACCATCTCCTCTCCAGCAGGAGAAGCAGACATGATAGAATATACAATAGACTGTAAGGAAGTTGCCCTTCCTGTCCAAGTGGAAATTCTTATTACACATTACTTTAACTGATCTTGCTTTACTTCTCAAATAATGTACAAACTTTACGTTGCATATAAACTGCGATATTTTTTGAAAATTTCTCGTGATACTTATCAATTGCAAAAAATCTTGGAAGTCTGTTAGAATTAAAAGAAGCTTTTTTTAAAATAAATTTAAAAGATTAATATTAAAACCGTCTCAATAGTGTCTTCCTAGAACTGCCGAAAGTGCCAATTTTTTTTTATCGTTAAAATTGTTTATGTTTACATGTTTTTAATATTTTATAACAATTATAATATAAACAAATTGAAATGCTTAGCAGAGCCAAAATGATACCATTGATCCCCGTTAAACGCTTTTTGAAAAGGTAGAAATAAACGGTATTTTGTCATTTGAAGATGTTACGAGTGTGTAAATTGTAATTCGGGTATAATGAACGTGCTAACACATGGAGACGCGGAGCCGAGGAATTCTTTACGAACGTTTGCCAAGTTGAAAAATAACCTTGACCCAGTCTTGTAAATGCCTGCCTGGTCGTCGTATCTGGAAATAGTAATTTTACGATCAGCTCGCTCTCGGGACAATTCATTTTTGCACGTTCAAACCGCAACTGGTACAATAGAAACGCATCAACGCGCTAACGTAAGATGTTTAGTCATAGATCTCATTGACTGAAGCAATTGTCACGTTTTGTTTCTTACACGATATGAGGCAACAGTTAATGGTTGGGAAAACTTTAGCTTTTCAAATGAGCAGTAGAAGATAGCTTACAATTGTACTTCTTTCAGTATGAACAATCGATCGTAATTCTAAATTTAATGATAAAGTATCAAATTTGTATAAATATAATTATAAATCTCTGAGTAATTATGTGAATTATTAAATGATGAATGATGAAATTAAACAATCTAATATTAACAATCTAATATTAAACAACCTAATATTTGTAGCATTTGTGTTTATAATAATCTATTTCGGTACAGATATCGAAAGAATTAATTTTCAATTAGAATAGAAATTAGAATCTGTTTAATCACTTATTAAGCTCTTAAAACGGTTATCATATTATCGTCATTTTATTATTGTTTATTAAGTTAGATTTTTTGGAAGACATTAAAAATTAAACAAGAAAATTGTAAAGCATGAAAACCGCGAAGAATATAACGGACGTTTTGAGCAAGATATTAAAGCAACTATCGAAATACCTTCTCTCGAGTCGACACAGACGCGTTATTTATGCGGCTCATCGCTGTGGCGCAGTGCTATAATAAATAATTTCGATAAAAGGGCTCCGTTTATCACACAAATTCAATGGTAGCGCTTGCCCCGGCTCCAATTTGTTTCAATTAAAATCGTAATAGAATACATTATCACCCCCGCACCGAGGCATAAATTCTCCTATATAATCCGAGATATTTGAAAATATTTCTTTCGATTACACGAGCGAGCATTTGCGACTGCAAAAGTGGCGAATATGATTTTCGATTTAGGTACCCGAATACTCAGGCTGATGTTTATTGCCATTTTACGGTGATTAAGTCGGAAGTGAAATATTCATTATAAGATAGAGTTCCTAGAGTTCAAGTTAAGTGGAAACTTTTGGGGATAAAATAAAAATGTTCGAACTTATTTACACGCAAGAGGCGCGAGATTTACAATGAGGAGCCGCTCTGTAATCGAGGCTCGGAAATTTCCGCCAAGGGAAAGTCGGCTGGACGTTCGTTAAAGAATACGCTTCTGCTACTGATTTCCACCTTTTCTGGGCCACCCTGCGAAGAATATCGAGACGGTGGAAGTTTGTCCGCATACCATACCGCCGGATGATCGCGGCGATGTACGTACCGCGCGTACAAGTTCGCACGCACGTACACATACTCAGTGTGTAGGCCGGAGAAGGAACGACATTACAAAGTGGCGTGCCACGGGAGTATGGACCTTGCGAACGGTCAAAGTCGTGGCCTACTTCACTTCCTGGCTTCAAGAAACTTTCTCCTCGTGCCGCTCGTGCGTTCACGCGAGAACCGAGAGCGGCGGGGCTCTCGATCGGATATACCGATTGTGATTCCCTATACTCTTCGTCTCTTTAGAGTGGATGAAATCCTAAAGACGAACGCCGGTTATATAGCACAATCTAGTTAGCACAACTGATCTATTTGAACTAGAAAAGAATTCATTTTCTTGAATTCTTTATAAATTAATTTGATCTTAAGAACATATATACAAATATATTTATATGCATATTTGTATATGTTACCTGTAATAAAAGTAATATTTAATTTAATTATGTAAATCAAAGTACGATTTATTCTTATAAAAAATTAGAAAAACAGAAAAAATTTATCGTTTGAATCCGAAAAAGAGCTCACAATTGATAAAAAAAGTGAAATCTTTTGTGACTCTCAAAAATTTTTAGAACAGAAATGGGACGAAACGAATTCATTTCGTAAATCGGGAATAAAAAAAGAATTCTTTTCGGGCTTTTTGAACTATCTGGATTTCATATTTATTAAACATGATTCGTTAATTAAAGATACTTATCTCCGAAACAAGAAGAGACATTTAATACAGAATGGATGCTTTACAAATAAATATTTTACGTAAAAGTAAATTGATTCATAGTATAGCAGTGGCATGAGTTCAAGATCTAAACTCTCATCGTGTCGTATGTAATTAATTCACGCTTTATATTTTGGGTTAATTTATATCGTCTAGAAAAATTTATGAATAAATTAAAATTCAGCTTTACCATATAGGAAAATATTTTGTTTATATACTACATAAATTTTAATATTACATTCTTCATATAATATTTTATATAATATTGTATGAATAAATTCATATAATTAATATAATATTTATAATTTCATATAATATTTTTATATCTATCTGGAAACTGTTCTTTTCACTTTTATTGTCCGATATTTTGATATTTCTGACATCTTCATTTGTTCTTATTTATAAAATTAGGATTTCATCTAGTTAACACAGAAATAAATCTGAGATCCAATAAGTTAATCTATGAGCTGAAATAGATATATCTCGACTATTGTTTTTGGAAAATGGATCAAATCGATAGCTCCTAATTTAGTTTGGCCGATTCACCACGCGGATGGCGATGTACCACTTGGAGAATGTATCATTTGATATCCCCATCCCATCGTTATCGGTCCGCTAAAAACGGTCTCGTCCTGATTTTTGTTTAATCGGCCAACGTACAACTAAAAGTATTATTCGGAACGTTCCATTGGCCGAGTATCCGCCGTGCATCCGAGTATGGGCCACGATCCATAAACTGTGTGTACGAAGCGTGCACCATTCGCTCGCGCCAGCTCGATAATCCGCGGGCGACCGACAATAAAATATCCCTGCGAATATACGGACGAATACTTGAAGGACTTGAAGGAATTGGTACCTGAGACTCGTAAAGGTAGTCCTCGGCTCTCTTGACGCATTATCGTCAATTGTCGAGGGACTGGAGGCCGGCGAGTTTCATCGATTATTTCGCGTAACCCTCTCACGTCGATCGCGAGATATCGTCTCGATGTCCGATTTGATGCGTCCGTTAGTTCACCTCGGAAAATTACAGTCGACTGTTGGCCGACAGGTTTCGGACTCCCGATTGTAACTTGTTCAGGGCCAGAGAACGCCGCCGATCGCTATGTTCTGATTGCTTGAGGAATCAGAGCGTCCTCTTCGTGCTGGTCGGGCTGATTCAGATTTCGCGAGTCACCATGATCTAGACGATGTACCAACGGCAACAATGTGCTGGTAATTAGCTACCGCTATACGAGATACCACCTATCTCTACTGTTTTTCTCTTGAGGAAAGTTCGATGACGCGAATTAATGTACTTGTATCTTTCGATTCATTTTTCTAATTTGTGTTAATCGATCGTTTATTGTAAAATATAGCTTTTTCCTGTGTGCGTAGTTTTAAAATAATGTTTGCACACTACCTTGATAATACAGTGTAGTAATATGAAATAAAAGTTAATGAAGATGAATTATATAATGATGCAATAATTAATCATATAATAAAGAATTAATTAATTCTTGTAATAAATCCACCGTATAATTGAATGTAAAAGGCAAAATGATAAAAGGTACAATTATTACGAGCATGTATTAGGTATATATAATGCGCTAATGTGCCAGATGGGAATTTGCGAGAGAGCGATTATGGATCGCTCAAATTGATAGATATATACATAGGATGAAACGAATCTAACCGTCAGTGAGCGATATTCTGTTTGCGAACGTCGGGTGAGCGTCAATCGATTCAGGATGCACTTCGCAAAAGCTGTGGGAGTGCTAGATGCGATTCTCCCCGCAGTATCGACGCGGCTCGAATTCCATTGCGAGAAAAGCCAACTGCCATTGTTGGTGAATGTACTGCTTCGATCGCATTACGGAACTTATAGTAAGAGTGTAAAAAGAAAGAGTTGCGACACGTACAGCAGTTGAAAGGCCAATCGAGAGAAATGAAATGACACAAAAATTAAGTAATTGCAGATCGAGCTGCAGATTATAAGATGAAATAAGCGATAATATCGTGTAATTTCTTTAGACGTCGGCGAACACCTATGATAAAGAAATATATCTTTTTTCCTTAAGAGATTAAATTTTATAAGAAAAAGAGGAAGAGATACGCGATAAGGCAAGAAACAAATTATGTTTGGAAAAAAAATTATTATGTATGGGAGACAAATTTATCAAATTTATTTTCCAAACAATTTAATTTCTAAACAATTTAGCTTTTTTCACAATATTTTCGTTGTAATAGTAACATTTTTCTCTGTAATTGTAACGTTTTCTCTATAATTAACATTTTCAAAGAGAAGAACCGCCCGAGCGTTTCATGTTTCACAAACGACACATTTCTTTGGAGATTGTAATGGTGATGTGTAAGCGATGCGTAGAAAAAGAGCTGCAGGACGCTTAAGTATGCTTAATTTTTGCACCATATTGGCGATTCATAAGCTCGTTCCCGTATAATGATCGGGGAGAAAATGCCGGTAATCATTGTAGTATAATGGCAGTCGTAACAGCGTAATGCTAAGAGTTTATCCGCCGTCACGGGAAGAATATAATTATCGCTGAAAGTTTCACTGTGTTGTAAACTCGGTAATGCGAGTAGAGATATCCTCGGTCCAGCCGAGAGGTAGAGGATCTTTCTTAAAATTTGTGGAAAAAAGAGAAAATTAAGCTTGCAAGAATTGTGAGATGCAGAAATGTATGTAGAGATAAGTAATTATGTTTAATATATTCCCTTTCATTATGCAATTAAATTTACGTATACTTATGATACTAAACTAAAATTGCAGAATATTATTAGCGTTAATATTATTTATCTAGTACTCATTTGACAAGAAGTCGTATGTCACAGTGTGGTACGTAAAATGCGACTGCATTCGATTATTCGTGACATAAACGACAACGGCAAGATTAATAGCCCACTTCCTCGTCTAGCGCTGCTCTGTAATAAGATGACGGCACAAGATGACTGCTTGGCAACTATTCCTTTGCACCGTAATCTGAAGAGCGGTAAGTATAACGCGACTGAAAAGGCAGAAGAATTTAATAATCCGGACGCAATCTCCATTCGTTCTCGGGTATTTCTTCTTATAAAGGAGCGAGCTCCACTTAATGTGTTCCTGAATGAAAGACGTCGAAGAAGAAGAAGAAGAAGAAGCGTATCGCCTCTGTTATCCTATTTACCTGTACAATCTCGACCATTCCGGATGTGTAAGATGCAGCCGGTGAAAGTGAGTTCAGGGGCGTAGTCGAAAGCCCGTTGTCGGAGAGATTCGATCGGCTCGAGGAAAAAAAAAGCGATGCGGCGCTTCTTGATCTTGGGAGAAAAGTAACATAATTGTTGACTGACAAGCATTTCGAACACGAAGAAGATGCCAGCAGCAATTTCATCAGAGACTCACTCCAGGCTTTGCAACAAAAATTGCGAATAGAAGGTTTATTATCCGCACATTCATACATTTTTGTCACGGAATATCAGCACCAAGCAATTTAAGTTCTAAGAGCAAGAATGTTGCATAGCTTATCGATTATATTAATTCATAGTTGCGTGATGTAAATTCCGAAGGCCTGCGTCGTGGGACTTTCGAGAAATAATTTCGTAACCATAACTTTCATTGACGTCATTCTATATCCGGACATCCGGCGGTCGCGTGTCGTCGACATGCAAGAGGCGAAGCGATAAAAGTGAAAAGTGAAAGTAAGCGAAGCTCTGCTTATAGATATTGTCATGCGAAAGACGATATGAAAATAATAATGAATTATCTTTCCTTTCACTCGTTCATGCTTGGATTAAAAATATATACCGAAAGTATTACAATGTGCCATGTATTTTACTTTGGTAAACGAGGGTATTTAACATACACGATTTCTTCGTGATGAATATTCGGAGAGAATTACGGTATAGTCTTCTTTTGAATTAAAAAGAAGCAAGAAATAAAGGGTCTTTTGCTAATTAAACCTCCGAAAGAATGGGACAGACCATAAAAGGATTAACTTTGTCTCACAATAATTTTTGATGAGAAACGACATGACCTGGATTTAAGTTTCCTTGGTTTTTTAGCGTTGATCTTTATCAGGCAAACGGGAAACGGATGATACAGGAATACTAAATGAAATATTCATCGAGCAAGAACGGGGTTGTGACGGTGAATCATTGTCACGCAAATGCGTGACGATAGGTGACCAGCAGGTACAGAAAATTGACGCGTGGGTGGTGAAAGTGAGCGTGTCGACTGGCTTAACGACGTCGTCATCATACCGATATTAGAAAAGTGAAAATGGAGCGCTTTTTAGTGACGTTAATGTAATCCGGAATGGTAATCGGGCACTGAATTGTTTTTACATTTATAACCATTAATGAATAATCCATCGCATTTCTTTGAGAGAAAGTAGACAGTTTTTTTAGTTCACACAAACTAGTTTGAGGATTGAATGAACAATTGTCTATGATGACTCATTTTTTTTTGAGAATTTTTGGTTTCGGGCTATCGATTGTTGCATCTACTTTCTATAGGTTAAAGCTACAACACATAAGAAAAACATAAGTAGTAAGCTGAAAGCAAATCAACGTTTTATAAACTTATTTTCGGTCAAAGCGGATCTTAGAGTTTAAATATTTTATAATAAATTGATGAACAATTTAATAAATTTTTAATGCGTTTTAGAAAGATATTAATAATTTGATGCTAATCTAAGCATCTTAAGAACTGTACATAATTTAATTTATTAATGGTTAATGGACATTTTTAATTTGTTGCTGCTTATGTTATATTGTTTCTACGGTGATTAGCCGATTTATTATAATTGGCTTATTACTTACATTTTTCTGTGTCCAAAGAAACGCATAAAAGTCAATGATTTTGTTTTGATTCTTAATGTCAATAAACAGTCAAATTTTGTAACAAAAAATCATCATTTTGATTTTCATTTTCACATTTAAAATAAAGTCCTTTTGACTTTCTCTTGACTTGGTGTGTTCTTTGAGAGATTCATATACATCGATACGAATAGAAATAACCAATTAAGTTAATTTAAAATCACTCAAAAGTTGCTATAAGAAAAGGAGAAATCGATGAATATTGATTGTATACCACGCTTTTTGTTACTTAAAATGAAATCGGATTCCTCGAGTCATTGCGAAAAGAAAGGGGTTTTCGATTAATACGGATTAACGGGATGACACGACGAAACGCGGCGGTATTGTGCAACCTGCGAGAATTACAATTCACGGCGCGATAAGAGTGCTTCTAACATTTCACCGGCGAGCCGTGAGATGCATACGCCAGGCAGACATAGATACCTACTTTGCTAAATACCATCCTGCACCGTGGATTCGTGAACTGAGCTACGGTCTGGGTTCACTAATCCTGGGTTAGGGGCTCGCTATCCCTTTTTAAATTACAGACCTACATGCAGCGTGTCGCGGAGAGATGGAGAAAATTTAGTTAAACGGCGCTAGAGCGATACTAGTGCATCCGGTCCTTAGTCATATTACCGCGTGAATGTTGCGTGAAATGGTACCATTCCGCGGGGATGGCTAATTTTAGTGAAAAGTAGTTTAAACCGAAACGAAAGAGAGCAGCTGTTCTCGCGAGTCTCGCGCTTACTATTACTATTTTACAAGACGACGTTCACTTCTTTCAGTGTATTTTTTTCGTATTATTGCACTAAAATGTTCAAGTAAAGCCGGTTTATTTTACGACCGACCGAGACGATGTCTATGTGTGTTTTTCAGTTATAATACGTATCGCGAATACGATTTGGGGCAAGATTAAATTTTTATGATGTTCCAGGGTGGTAAAATGACTGACGGAACGTCATGATAAATGCTTTCAGATTACCATGTTTCCATATTTATGAACTGCTTTTTTGACAACTGCTAGGACGTAGCTAATTGGATGTAATTTTTCGACACGACAACGCTCGACAGCTGACGCTGGAAGGCAAATTTTTGCCGAGTCTCTTCTACTTTCGCGATCATTTCGCGATTGCACGTTACTGCGAAGCGTACGCAACGCAGAGACGTGAATACTGGGGTTATGAGACTACTTTCTACCATCGCGCGAAGAAGAGCTTAACGTGACGTACGATCATGTATCAAGGGATTTGATGTATATCACAATTTACATACGATTTACGTACGTACATATGCGTGAGTTAGACGCACATGATAGCGTGCATGTGCACGTTAAGCCATATTACAACGTTAAGCTTCTCATCGCCAGACGATTAGCATATAGACACACTGACACACTAAGATCCCGAATCTACGGATCGTCCCAGAAATCCATGATTCTCTTTCGAACCATAAATATTAGAAGTTAAAAATGAGTGACCATTGATAGAGTCTTATTAGCATTTCTTCGCTATTTTCATTAATGGAGATAAGAGAACGAACATTTTTACAGGAGATCGAGACAAGAGTGATAGAAATGTTCTTAACAAATCTAAAAACAAATTAGAAACTTTCCTGCAACTTGTGCCCGAATCTACGAAAATCTTGGTGTATTTTGCCTCTCTTTCTTTTCTCTCTCTTTTACCTTTTTTTCATAAAGTTTATTGCAGAACGTAGAAACGTGCTTCCCAGAATCTTTCTGTAGTACTCAGAGTGCTGCGAGAACCTTGTATTTTATACCAATATGTGCAAACTTTTTATGCTCGCTATCCCTTTTCTTAGACAGAAATTTGACGTGAAATATTACATTTTTTTTTATCATTCGTATAAATAGAGGATAATATAAGAATAATTTTAAAAAAATTAACCGTTAATTAAGTATACATAAAAAAATAAAAGTTTTTAATATTTTAATATATTTAATACAATTAATAAATTAAAGTAAATAGTACATTAATACATATTAAAAGCGAAAGAACAAATAAAATTTGATGCAAACAAATAAATTTTTAATTTCGATTAATGGCATACAAATATACTTCCATGGAACCAATTCATTTTATATTTGAAACAATATTGAAGATAGCCAGTAAATTGTCTGTTCGTGAGCATAAAGCGAAATATCAGAATTGCTTAAAAATGTTTCCTTAATAACTTTTACGCGATTTTAAGAAATTGCACAGTTTGTGCACTATTGTTCTACTTGATTAAATTTTGCTTATCCAGTAAAATCGTCAAGTTCTTATTCTACGATCTATGAGTAAAAATTGCGTTGGGTGCACGCGTCTTGTCGTGATAATCGCACTCGTAACGCTTCTTGAGTGAATGTCACTCGGAGAATATGACAAAGATTTATCCCGCACTCACCGTAATTACCGGTCGGCTCTTTTCGTCAAGGCTTGGCGAATGCCACTCTACGCCGCGTGTTCCTGTTCCCTCGCGTCGTGCCCGGGCGGTGAAACGACGGAAGAAAGTCAGCGATTCAGTGACCCAAAATTACAGGCGCGTATAGGTAGACACACCGAATCGGCACGTTCCGCAATGCCTGTAATAAACGCCCACGAAGCGATTGTCTTCGGGGAATCATCGAGAGATCTTCTCTCGCGCACGGATAATCACCGGATCGATGTGTATAGTACCTATTTCCAACGATCTCTCTGCTCGTCTCGCTACACGGAGAATCCAAAACGTTCGCGTGTACTTTTCTTACACGAAAGATGTTTATCGATTTTATTAGCATACGATATCGTGTAAGATGCCGGATAAACCATTTATCTTTTGAATTGATTTACATCAGGCAATTTCTTCAATTAATCCTTCGATGCTACTCTCATTGTTAGTATGATATATTCAAATTTTCTTTTACTTTATATGCCAGCTTTTTTATTAAAGATAAATAGATAAAGCATTCATTAATATTCTAGGGCTCTCTAAGAATGTTCAGGCAAGAAATGCGATACAACGAAAAAATAATGAATATAAGAAAATAAAATAAAAAATAAATAATACAAGAAAAATAGAGAGATCCAGAGAAAATACAAAAAAAGAAAAATAAAAAGCAAATAAATAATAATGAAATTGTAATAATAATAAAGAAGGAAAAAAATTTATGGAAGAATTCAGATGTAAAGATTTGTTTGTTATATTACTTAATCTGGCGTTTTAATAATTTGTTATAATATGTTCCCTTTTAAACGATATTTTTACACAATACCAATATGTTGCAAACGTGATATGTGTGGCATTGAAGGATCAATAAACATTTATTTTGTCAATGCTCGTCATTTCCATACGAGATTATTTCCCGAGATTGAATACTTTTATATGTAAAACACTTTACGAAATTTCGTAGATCCAGCCACAAGCTACGACTTTCAATTTGTATTAATCAGTCTCTGTCTCTATCATAGTCATCGCGACCTTGAGACACTCGCATCGAGAAACTCAGAATGTACCACTTTTTTAGTCGCGATTTCTAGATGGTCCACATGATCATTCATATCAATATGTGGGTTAATCTATCTTTTTGCAGAATACTGAATAATATAGTGTAATGATTAATCCAAGTGCTTATTGTCTGTCGCGAATTGCGATTATTTGTGTCACCGATTTTACCTCGTCACATTGATGCATCCGACAATTTATAATGTTAATCTCGTGGGTGCGGTACGCGAAGAGCTTCACAGTCTCGTGATCCGAAAGTGTGTCATGACTAAATCTTTCGTTCGACTTAGCCAGACGGACGCGCGATTGAACAGCAATGCGATCGAAATCGATGTGGTCTGTCCTTTCGATACATCGTCGAATTCTTATGTTTTGGTGTTACCGGATAAGAAATCGGTCAAACCTGCGGCTGCATACCTGCGCGTATCTACTCCTGGCGCCTCGAAAAGTGTTAATCTACTCACGCGTTTATTATACCAATTTGCTGGCGAGATTTCTTTAATTTATTTAATTTAATTTCCGGAGATCGCATTAATGAAGCTAGGGGAGAATATTCTTCATTGAACTCTCTATGTAATTATTAAACAGATCCTATTTAATTCATAAGAGATGTAATCTGTCAATAATACGCTATATTGTTTGAATGAAAGTCGAAATGACTTTACTATACACTGTTAGAAGGAGAAATAGTACTCGATTTTTTGAGTTAAATAATATTTTGTTATTTTTAATTTCCATATGTGTCAAAATGTAAATCAATACATTTCTTTAAATTAATTACTTAGTTTCAAAATAAATAACGTACATATTATGCATTTAATAAATGAGAAACTAAACTTGATCAACTCCATTCACTGAGAGAAAGGATTTTCTTAATTTAACAAGTCACTGTATCTTTAACAATTTGTAATTTGTGGATATATGTAACAACAAATTATACTGTTGTGATTGAAGCTAATCTGTTATTCCAATTATTAATAATAGAAGTAATTATGTAAAAATTAACCTATTTTTTAATAGTCTTTTATTTGCAATACTAATTATTTTAATTTGTACTGTAAATTGTGTACTATTTGTTACATTAACAAATAATGAGAAATTATTCGCAATAGTAACTCGATCGATTCGTTTTCCTATCAAATCATCATATTTGCTATTTCTTTTTTTGTTCTTACAACAAATTCATTTCTGTCAGTGTTATTTTAGTTCAATTAACGACACGAATAGAAGCAGTAGTGACATAACATATAGAAATAATTAAATGTTACTTAAATCAAGTACAGTTTAATGTTATGAATATAACAGATAATAAGCGCCTAATTAGAAAAAGAGTCTGGTTGTATTAATGTGATTAAAAATGGAAATCAAACAAATCAGAATTTTCTGG
>Ga0157364_1002821_pt1 | contig 16542 bp, 8 predicted proteins | sample AttsexASBM2_FD_111476 | JGI IMG/M metagenome (GOLD analysis project Ga0157364, IMG submission 111476) | Fungus gardens microbial communities from leaf cutter ant in Ribeirão Preto, State of São Paulo, Brazil - Atta sexdens ASBM2 | ecosystem: Host-associated > Fungi > Mycelium > Unclassified ... | reverse complement strand
TACCCCACCCGCCGTATTCTCCAGACGTTGCTCCCTCTGACTATCACTTGTTTCGATCAATGGCACACGGCCTGGCTGACCAGCACTTCCGGTCTTATGAAGAAGTAAAAAATTGGATCGATTGGATAGCCTTAAAAGATGACCAGTTTTTTCGACGCGGGATTCGTACGCTATCCGAAAGATGGGAGAAAGTAGTAGCCAGCGATGGACAATACTTTGAATCATAAATGTATAACCAGGTTTTTGCAATAAAGCCTCAAATTTCGGGAAAAAAACGGCGGAAGCAAAGTTGTACACCTAATAGGAATTGCATAAAGCAAATTGTCTAAGCCTTTTCAATCTAAAAATAATATTAGTATTTTCTCTGCATCGTGAATATTACTCAATTCAGAATTGTGAATAGAAAATACAGTTTTTTTAATTCAGTTAAATTAAAAAATAATATCAGCAATTTCTGTGCAACGTGAATACTGTCCAATTCAATATTTTGAATATGAAATGCAGTTTTTCAATCTAATTGAATAAAAGAAGTTTTTATTTAAAAATGGGTCATAAATGTTACTTAAATTATTTAAAATTATAAGTAGGAAATTTTTCGTTTTAATCCAACTAAATTGTAACGTAAATATATTCTTTTGTTTTTCTTTGATTAAAAGAAAAATGATTAAAAGTAAAATGAATGATTGATGTAAACACTCGCAAACCAAGTCGAACGCAGTCCGAATATTAGGCTAATCACGGCGCGCGACATCGGGCATGCGAGATTAGATTATCCAACACTTATCCAATGTTGTCTCATAGGCTCGATTGCCAACATTACTTTGATTTTAAGCAAGACTTAAAACTCTCTCTTCATTTCTGTCTCTTTTTCGGTTTTAAAACGAGATAGAGAGAATTTTAAGTCTCACTTAAAGTCAAAATAACATTGGTGCAATCGGGATATAATAATTATAAATTGTATTATATCTGTTAAATGATGATATTTTTATTATATCTATATAATTTCGTTACTAGTTTTAACTGGTTGTAATTGAAGTAGAGAATATTAGGTATAGTAAAAAGAAATCCATTATTTTTGCATGAAATTGAATGGAAAAATAATGGATTTCTTTTTACTACACCTAATAAATAACACATTTACCAATTAAAGAAATTGTGTAGCGGAAAACGTAAAAGATTCAATCCAGAGGTTCCAGGTTCGAATTTCACTAAAATGCGTTTTTTAATACCAATTTGAAGTTAATTTTAGTATAATTATTATTTAGTATAATTATTAAATGTCTTAGAAATAAAATTTGTAACTCTTAAATATGAATATTTTTTTAAAAATATTAAACTAGTGTCTCGGATTCAATCTATTTCAATCCATTCAATCGTTCATTTTATGGATTTAAAGTACGCATTAAAAAAATTTAATCTATTTTAATCCATTCTCGTTTGTTAGGATATCCTTTTTCTCAAACCTAAGAACAAAAGATATAAATAATAAACAAATGTGTTTTTCAAACATATTTGTTTTTCATAGTTTTTTAAGTATAACTACGGAGTGCAAATTACCTATATGTTTTGTATAGAGATGTGAAGTCTAGTAATTTTAGACAAAGTTGAGTGGCATTTATATCTTTAAATTGTTCATTCTGAGGAACATCAAATTCAGGGAGGACTGGAACTAACGTTGACACCGAAATAATTGTTGTTTACATATGCTATCAATCTAGATAGAAATAGGAATTAGTGACTGTTGATAGTTACAAGATTATTATTTTAACCTCAATCCTTAATAATATTTTACAAGTAGTATATTAAAGTTCACAGCAATTATAAATAAATAATTGCAGTAAATAACTTGATGTAGATACAATGATTTTTGTGACTTTATTAAAATCACACGATAGCTTGACAACTGGGACATTATACCGACATCACTTACCTTTCCACAAGTTCGGCAATTTTTTCTCTCAAAAGCGCTCTCCTTTTCTTCAATTGAGTTTTTTTCAATTTGCTATAATTTATATTATTTAATTTTCAATAATAATTTCAATCCACATCACTCCATTCATTGATTCGTGCTTTCGCGATCATGTCTCCTAGATCTGTGCTGTCCTCTACGCTGAGCTTATCAAATTGCCATTCCCATATCTCAAACATGTAACTCGTACATAATTTTAATTTTTTGACTGGTAACAGTTATGTCAAAAGTTATGTGAATTTACAGAGAATGTTCTCAAATTTGTCGTTCCATTTTACCTATAGTAGTTATATAATAATAATATGATTTAAATGTGAAACGGCGACAAGGTGGATATATAACTATGTATTGAGATGAAATGTATACGTAACATTTATGCAATACGAAATTTGTCTCGTTTGACATCATAAATGGGTGAAACTGTTTTATTATTTGTTACTTATTGGCATATTAATCCAATTTCTTTGATTTGAAGAAGTTTTTTGGTTATTTTTTGCTATTAGAAATAAAACAAAATAGTTTATATAGTTTTGCAACTTTTTTTAAATAAAAAAAATATAGTTTTAATACGTAACAATAAATTTTTTTAAATAAAAATTATTTTTTTACTTATTTTTTATGTAATAAAAATATTACGTTTTATCTTAACAAAAACTAAATAATAATTTTTTTGTTATTTACTTTTATTTTTTTAGTTCAATTTATTATTTATACTGTTTTGCATATTTATATCCTTGTCTTATTAATTATAATTGATTATTAGAAAACGCATCGCACCGCCAAAATGAACCTACGATCCCCAGAACGGTAGCCTAATAACATTTACGCTGAGCTACGCACGCTTGTGATCGAGTCACTGTCAACGTTACTTATATCTTTTATTGTTTATATCATTTCTATTTTAATTTCGTGCCTCTGCTGATAGTTTAATATTATTAATATTTGAGGAGATTACATGGAAACGAAATAATATACATATAACTGGTATTTATTCACTTATTGTTAATTAGAAAATAATATTGTAATAATCTATCTATGTTAAATATTTATCTTTTATATTTTTATATTTATAAAAATCGAAAATCAAATATATTATTATCTGCATAAAAATATTTAACTGCATAATAGAAGCAACTTATATAAAATCTAACCTATGTTTTAAATCGACTTTATTTGCTAAATTATACTGATTAGTTTGATTATTTTTTTATTGACGAATAATCAGAAATTATTTGTAATAATACTTATTGATCAATTGTTTCTTTTAATTTATCACATTTATTGTTTTTTAATTTGTTTATATAACAAATTTTCACTTCTGTCAATTCTTTAAACAAATGTAATCACTATGAAAAAGTGAAGTATAATTTATGAAATTAAGTTACATCGTAGTGATGTAATTTTATAGGAAAGTACGATCTCATAATTTTAATGATATAACTGTTATAGAGTTACAGTATACATTCCTGCAGATGTAACCAAACATGTATAATTTACATCTTTTTCCATTTTTGTGCTGTAAAATGTATTTTGTTATGTCTCATTCTCTCATAGAATGGTACATAGATGTAATTTAATTATATTTAATTTACATAATTATGTTATGTAACTAAGTACATAACAAAGATATATAACAAAAAATTATCTTATTTACGTAAAATTTATATCTTATTTATGTCATAAAGCTGTCTTGTTGTTATAAAACAGAGACATCTCAATGAAAAAAATTATATAACAGTGCCAAGTGTTTGCTGGGAGTGGGATGTATAGATTAGTGCTTATTGGCTACGCCACTCCAAACAAAAAAAAATTAACATATCTTACCTGCTTGCGGCCTAATCACTTAGAAATTACAACATAAATGTTTGGAATATTTCTAATCCACAAAGACGGTTGGTGAAAACAGTCTAGAGCGATCTTTTTACTGTTTAGGCTGCAACTTCTAGACAGTTAGGCCCCAAACGAGTATGATATGTTACTTTTTTTTTGCAATAAACATTAGCATAAGCATTATAGTTCATATACTCCACTATCTACTTAGAGATGGGCAATCTCATACGATCTGGATGTGAATCGATATTTCACCCCGATTTATCGATATTTTAAATCGATCTTCACTCTGATTAATCAAGAAATTGATCTTTTAAGCATAAATCTCGATCTCGATCCACAATGGGTGAATTTAACATTATGACCATTCACTGAGCGCTCAGTGAGCGGTTATATCAGGTATGTAAATATAAAACCGGAATTTACCAATAGATGGCCATAGCTGTCAATGTAGTTGCCGTCAGACGGTGCCATTGACGCCATTTCCTTATTCTGACATCTGACAAAGATTTTCAACTCATAACAATACAAGTTTCATACAACAGTATAATTTGTAATAGCGTTGAACATATCGAATTATGTGCCTGGAAACTACGACTTGCGGACAGCATTGATTTTCTGTTATCATTTGAAGAAAACTGCTGCAGAATCGCATCAAATGCTTGTCGAAGTTTACGGTGAGCATGCTCTTAGTAAATCACAGTGCTTTGAGTGGTTTAAAAAATTCAAAAGTTGCGATTTTGACGTGAGAAACGTGAAAAGAATGTAGAAAACCACCGAAAAAGTTTGAAAACAGCGAATTGCAAGCATTGTTGGATGAGGATGACGCTCAAACTCAACAACAACTCGCGGATCAATTGAATGTGACACGAGAAGCCATCTTCATACGTTTGAAATCCATGGGAAAGATCCAGAAGATGGGAAAATGGGTTCCACATGAACTGAATGAAAGACAGTAGGAAAACCGAAAAATCACTTGCGAAATGCTGCTCGCCAGGTACAAAAGAAAGTCATTTCTCCATCGAATTGTGACTGGCGATGAAAAGTGAATATATTTTGAGAATTCTAAGCGTAAAAGATCATGGGTAACTCCAGGCGAACCATCGACACCGACTGCAAGGCCAAATCGCTATGGACGGAAGACAATGCTCTGTGTTTGGTGGGATCAGAAAGATGTGATCTATTATGAGCTGCTAAAACCTGGCGAAACCGTTAATACTGAACGCTACCGATAATAAATGAATCAATTTGAATCAAGCTTTGTATGAAAAACGATCGAAATATCAAAAAAGGCAACACAAACAAAATGATTTTGTTTCATGATAATGCACTATCACACACAGCAAAACTGGTCAAGAAAATGATTGAGGTATTTGGTTGGGAAATACTTTCGCATGTGGCTTACTCACCAGACTTGGCTCCGATTACCACTTATTGCATGATGGGACACGCACTTGCTCAGCAGCGCTTCACTTCTTACGAAGATGTACGAAAATGGCTAGATGACTGGTTTGGCTCAAAAGAGCAACAACTTTTTTAGCGTGACATCCACAAATTGTCAAACAGGTGGAAAAAATGTATAGCTACCGATGGGCAATACTTCGAATAAAATATTTTTTATCATTTTCATACAATAAACGTGTTTATTTTCTATAAAAAAATTCCGGTTTCATATTTACATACCTGGTAATACTGAATGCACCCATTCAATTTTCTATTGTAGAGCACCGAACCTAACCAAGCCGCGCATGCGCGTTGAAGAAATTGCTCATGCAGACATCATGCTGACATTGACGCAGAGTGTTGATTGACGAAAAATGGAAGTAAATTTTATCCCTATCTTTTACCCCTATTTTTCACCAACCAAGCCCGGTGTCGAAGCGCCAGTGTCTGCAATGCAGATATTCCTTAAATCAAGGAAGGAAGTTCGAATTTCGTAATGTAAATGTTTTTCGTATACGCTAGTTTGTCAGTAAATTTATATGTCCGCGACGATGCCTCCAAGAAATTTGGAAATATTACATAAAAATAGACAAGGCGCTGTAAGACTTGGGTGTAATAGTGAAGAATTCCGGGAACACAGTGAACTTGTGGAATCATCAAGAAAGGAAACATAACCTTCAGTAAGAAAATCAAGAGCGTAAACGCAGCGTAACTATATCATCCAGTGCTAAAAGTGATGATGATCCAGAAGTTCCTAGTCCACTGAGTCCACAGGTGACAGAATAGGCATCTAATAATGGCGTTATTATTGGCTTATCACATTTGAATTTAATTCAATTTAGTTTAAATGTACTTTTTATTTTCATCGCACAGATATAGACTATAACAGCTTATAATCCTTCTAGTATTTGTACCAGTAGTGCAAATACTAGAAGTACTAGTACTGCAAATAGCCTTCCTCCTATAAGGAGTACAAAGACAGTTAAATCTAACATTCGCAACTTGACATTGTCAGAAACCTTTGAGAAGGCCAAGTCATTTTCAAGTGAAATACTTAAATGTCTTATTTTTGATAACTATATTGAAATATTTTATTTAAATAATTTATTTCTCTTTTTGCAGAAAGTGGACATATGACTGGAACACTAAATGAAGCTCTGATGTTTATGGTTGTAAAAGATCACTTACCTCTTGACTTTGTCAAAGAGCCTGAATTCAAGTACTTTTCAAAGAAAGTACCTATTTAGTATCAAGCAGGAGGACTTTTACAAGATTACTTAATGCCAAATATGATGCCAAATATGATGTTCTTAGTGCCCGTATGCGGGATACGTTTATCAAAGTTCAAGAGTTTAATCTGACTGCTGACATATGAACCGATACGCATACCATCAATCTTATCTTGACGTCACAGTGCAGTTTCTATCAAGATGTGAAATGATGGCAGCAACAATTGGCATCATATCTCTGGACGCACCTCACGACATCCAGTACATCTCGAGAATATTAGAGAAAACGTGTGATGAAACATAGACAAAGCCGAGATATGACACTCTTGCTGTAGATTTTGATTTTATTGCATTGATATCTCGTTCTTTCATAAATCGATGTTCATTCATTCTCTCATGAATTGATAAGGCGCAACCAAATTTCATATTTAATAAAATATCTTTTACTTCTACATAAATATGTCACCGACAATGCAGCTAACATTATCGCGGCAGCAAAAAATGTATTATATTTGGCCCTTCCAAACATGTAGATTGTTTTGCACATATGTTGAATCTAGTGACTGAGAAAGCTATTGAGGCAATCTCTGGCCTCAGTGACTTGATCGTAAAGTCAATAGTAATCTTCTTTAAGCACAGCGTCTGATCAGCTTAGCGATCCAATTGTAAAACGGCCATACAGAGGGCATACAACTTTGCTTAAGTTGATACAATCAATATTCATTCGGTGGAATTCAACATTTGCTATGATTGATCGATTGAGTTGAGTGATATCGTGAGAACATTACTTTTGAAGTATCGAAACGTGAACATACTCAGTGGAAACGAACTATCGGAGTTGAAAGAATTGAGTCGCATCTTTAATCATGCAACAAGAAACTTAAGCTCAGAAAAAACTACCTCTATTAATAAATCTATTAATAAAAAATAATGGTAATCTTATGAAACAGGTCAATATTGTTATTAAGTATGAATTGGCACGTTTGCCATTCCGTGGAAGTCGTTCAGTATTTAAAATTAAATGAATGTTCATTATCATATCTGCTTCTGGAATCTCATCCCAACGGGATGTAACAATTCTCTCATTCTCGTTGTTTACTATCTGATCTCACATCGAGCTATATACTGTTTCAGCTTCTAATCATCGAAATGCCTGTTGCGAGCTATCGCTTTGAATGAGCAGCAGTAAAACAAATAGATATACGTTTTGATCAAGCTGAAAAATGTAGAAACATTTGCGTTGGCAATCATATTAGATCCTCACTTCAAGAAAATATATTTTCAATCATCTCTCGCTCATGCCAGAGCAGTATACAAACTCATAGCTAAGATTACGGAGATGTAAAGGGCAGAAGCAAAATTGGTAGCAGAGCCGTCAATCCTAGTTATTATCAGTGATCCTGAAAACCTATGGATCTGCATGACATTATGGTGGCTTGCAAATGAATAATTTAAGTGGTAATTCTGAAGAATTAAGATTATATTTAAACAGCCCTCTTGCTATTTGTGATACGAATCCGCTTCAAGTCTGGGAGACTCTGAAAAAGGTGTATCTTCATTTATATCAGATAGCTCGAGATTATCTGTCCAGAGTCGTCACTTCTCTGTTCCAGCAGAAAGACTATTTTCGAAGGCCGATTCAACAGCCACTGAATGACGGAACAAGCTCACTGGCAAGCGTCTTTCAAAGTTGCTTTTTATAGTTTCACTGGAGGAATCTTTTTTTTTTAGTGATAATAAATTAGGATAATAAATTATTTCTAAATTATGTAGATTTTTTTTGTATTTTATTTCTAATTTTTCAAAGTTTGTTCTTATGGCTTCCGCACACAGGATGCAACGCTTCCGCTGCGCGGAAGTTGATGCAGTAGCCAATCATTCTTTGGTTTTTCGGGAATCATTACGGAAAAGCTGTAAACTTATTTGTTATCAATTTGCCGAACGGCAAACATTGCCGCGTTTTATGTGCGGGAGCCATTAAGTTGCCTCAAAAATTTTCTTTGAAAAGAGATCGATCTAGACAAATATTGATTTTTGAAATCGAATGCTTGCGATTAATCGATTTACTGAGATCGACTTTTTCATAATTTTTACCCATCTGACAGATTTTTTTAATCTCAACAACAACAGTACAATTATAGAAGTCGAACTGTGTCCGATTAGGACCGCCATATATCCGTTTCAACTTGTGTCCGATTGGAATTGTGTCCGATGGAAGCTGTTGTATGTTCCCTTCTGTCTGTGTCCAACTGGCATTGTCCGAATGGATCCATTGTGTGTCCGTTCAATCTGTGTCCGATTATTTTTGTGCGCATCTCTCCCGATTAATCGTCTTTAGAATTTTCTTAGTATAAATGTTCTTTATGATTCTGTGAATTCACACTTGTAAAGATCTGATGCATCAATTAATTCAAAAACTGAATAAGATATTGTATATAACGAATATAATGGTACAGTTTTATATTCCTTATAAAATGTTGGACGCTGCAAATATTGTAACTTATCATTAGTATTATTTTGTTTTTATAATTTTTAATTTTTAATTATAATTTTTTCATGGTTTTCATGTCTGGATCATCTATCATTTTGCATCTTAAAAATTACAAAAAGGTATCATTTTTATTTTTTATTCTGAAAATAAAAACTGCGACATATTTTTTTAACAACTTCCTATTGTAATGATCTAGAAATTTTTCAATTCATAAAAAATTGAAAAATTTTTCAATTCATAAAAATAAAAATGATACCGTTTTGTAATTTTTGAGATGCAAAATGATAAATTATCCAGAAATGAAAACCATGAAAAAATTATAATTTATCTCAAAATATTAAAATCATATGAAGCTATAAACATTTAATATTTAAAATTATTATTGCTATTAGAGCTTTTTGAACATATTATTCATACCTTCGTATTATTTTATTGGCTTCGTTTTTAAACATTATATTATTATAATATATTATTATAACAATCTATGTAACAAAAGTTGATTCTTTTGGATCTTGGTATTCTTTTAACATTTTTTCTTACTTGTTTTAGTACACTCTCTATTTATGAAAATTTTGTAATGTAAAGTAACAATATAAATACAGTTTGCATGCACTATATTTTTTTAATTTGTTATTATACATTATTGAAAATATTAAGAAATTATTTTTCCTAAGATTTTTAATTCTTTCGAGCTTAATCTCTTTGTACTTTGCTAATAGAAACCTTAGCACTCTGCTAATATATTTTTAAGTGTCTTAATCAAAGTATTGTATTTTCTTATTGTTACTCATCATACTGGAGAAGGAGTCTGGTTGCATTAATTGAAATTCTGATTAAAAATGAACAAAGCAAAATTTTCTGATTGATTCTATTATAATTTTAATTGAGATATATAACTACAATTTTAATTGGTCAGAATCTGGTTTGTTCATTTTCAATAAAAAATTGTTCTCAATATACACAATATCCAAATAATTTAATTGATATCTAACTCAAGAATTAAAACTAATAATTCTTTTTGCCGACATACATGATATTTGTCTATTTGAAAAATTTACTTATAATTCCATTTATATTTATTTCTTGTCAATTTGTGATTCTATATTGAATATTATTGTGAATATTATTGTGACCTAAAAAATAATAATATATATCATATATTATATAATTTTATACTTTATAAATAAAAAATAAATATATAATTTTATACTTTATAAATAAAAAATAAAATTAGCAAAAATATGCTTTAAGACATATTTTTGAACGGTAGTTTCCATAATTATAAATTACTTCTCTCATTTTAGTGAATATAACAATAATAAAAATTTTCAGAATTTTAGTTTTAGATAGTTTTATAAATTGTGAATTGTGTTCGTTACATGTAATAATAGTAATATTTTTGTTATTACTTTATTTTTGGAAATGTAAGTAAAGTACGGAGTAAGAAATAATAAATAGATATATTCACGAAAACTGATATTTACTTCAATTATCGAAAACATATTTATTTTAATAATGTGTGGTTATTGTAATATTGTAATTTAGAATGCAAAATTAAAAAATTTCAATTTCTTCTTGCTCTCATTCATGAATGTAAAATTTTGTATATTTCTTTTATTTTCGCATAATAATAATACTATCATATCTTAGATTTAACATTCCTCAAATTTCCTTTTAAAATTTAAATTAATCGTATTCAATCACTCTTCTGTTTTTAAAAATAAAATTAAAAGTGACAAAAAAAGATGTCTTTAACCTAACCTATCACACAGTAATTTAACCATTATTTTTAAATTAATGAAAAAAATATTAATAGAAAAATTAATAATATCTATTATCGACAACATACCTGAAATTTATCTTTTCTTCTGCAATATTTTTGTATTATTCTATATTGACTTTTTTACAAATTGCGATTTCTAAAGTAATTTTGATTTATTGGAAAAGAGTAGCATGAAAAACATTAATTTTTAAAGAGTAAATTCACTTTTATCACTTTTAAATCAAAATATATTCGGGCAATTTATTATCAATCATCTGATAATCCACAATTTCCGATATTTTGGCCAATATATTACGTCATTACACTATTAGTTACCTGTATTGACATGATTTCTGGATTCGTTGTAGTATTGAGATAAAAATTTGAATCTCGCATCCACGTCGCTCTGTAATGGACTCTGTAGTGCCATAAGATAATTATTGGTTTATAATATAGGGATAGAACTGCAAGAAATTAGTGATCATATTTACTTTGCGGTAAATGCAACGAAAAATATAGTTTTTCATTAAATTTCACTACGACTTCATTTATATTATTCATTTACACACTTGTACAATGATTAATAATAGGATACGTAGGATAGGAACGTTGAAATAATTATAATGAAATAAACACCGTCATTGTTTGTCATATGATTGTGTATTAATGATAGTAGAAAGACTTAAAGCGTCAAAGGGAATTCTTGAAAATAGTTGAACCGGTCAATAATTTTAAAATACGAACAGGATAATCACACCTCTGCAAAGGGAGAATTATTTGCAGTAATAGAATATAAAATAAGAGTTAATGTAGATCTAAGCCATATTCTTCTATCAGGCACTACGTATATTAAAATAATTTTTATTTATTATGAAATAACATCAAGAAAATGTACTTCCAAAATGTAAATTCCTTAAATGTTCGTTTAAATATCATCTCAGGCAATTTATTACCTATAACTAGCGTTGGTTTATCGTTTCATATAACATGGAGAATACATATACACTATTGTCATATGGATAATTGAATTGTTTCAAACCTGTGCAACGATCTGCAGTTTTATATTAGTGACAAATCGCGAGACTCTGCAGAATGCTGGAACGGTCAGTATTGTATTGAGTTTCGAAGTATTCATTTTGCTCACGCGTATGTACGCAAGCAGAGATCTAGCAAGTCAATTAATCCAAAAACTGAATAGTGTTCTGCACTCTGGAGATGAGACTATGAAGAACATTATACATTCAACTCTGAAACCATTAGAGATTCCATTTGAATTTTATTGCATAGCTGGAACTGGATCTGTAATAGTATATGTAGTATGCCGCTCATATTAATTTTTAAGAAGAAGTTTTTTTTCTACGAAGATTTTAGAATGGCAGCCTTCTCGAAACAATTTTCAACAAAAGTTTTTATGCTGGGCAATCTTATCGAAACCTAGTGTTTATATATTCCTAAAAAAGGTTGCTTTGAATGTTTATATGATAAATCTTGTATTATTGTTAACAGCACAGTATCGTTACATCGCAATAAAGCTCGCAGCAATATTTCAGTATAATACTTCACAAAATGAAGATCATGAATTTCAAAAAGAAAATTATTCTGTAAATTTATTGGTGGAGAAAAAGATAAGAAAATTAACACAATAATTGTGTAAGTAATCTGTGAATGAGCATTTGCTAACTTCACAATTTTTAACTTTATCTATCTGATAACTTTTAAATTATTCCTACACAATTCTTGAATACAAATAAAATACTTATACTACATCCACGGTTCTTGAAGCATTATAAATATATAGTATTTATAAATAGTATTTATAAGACGATAAGATATAATTCGTAAATAATTGGAAAGTATTATACTTATCAAAAAAAGATTAACTTCAAGAATTAAAATAAAAATAAAATCAGATGTAAATAAAATGCTTATATAAGCTTCCGCAGTTGATACGTAAATAATACAGGGGCGAGAGGGAATAGCTTTGAACACTTTTTCTTCTCAGGCTCATAAATTATTATGAAATTACTATAAATTACTATGAAATTATTTGTATTTCTATTGGGCTAATAGTTACTACAAAAATTGATTTACAATAATAAATCACATCGAAACAAATATCATATATATTTTATTTATATTTTAAAAAAGCATTCTTTATGTTCAAAAGTCTCTCGGGGGGGAAGGCAGTTTTGAATTATTCTGAATCAGTTTTGAACGGGTTGAAAAAATAAAAGATTAATTCCTTATATTATATATTAATTTATTTATACAAAAATAACTCCCATAGCAAAAAATGTCATAGTTACAGCAATCAGTTATAGCAACCAGCAATGGTTATGTTTTGATGACGTGCGAATATCCTCTTTATAAAAAAAATTGCAAATGTGAAGTCATAGCGATGTAATGGTGATGTGTGAATATCTCTGTAATATGTGCTATTTTGTTATGACAGTGACATCATATTTCTTTTTCCTGAGCGGTCGATTCTGTAATTTGAGTGGGTTCATTCATTTTTCGCACTTTCATTTTATGAGTTTGTCCGCGTGATTCTGTAACGACGAAGTGAAAATACGAAATTACTAGATTTGCCGGTGTGGAAAAATGTGAAAATGTGAAGTAAAACACGGTTCGATTCACGCTCACATTTAAAAATTTCATCCTTGTTGTTTATCAATATTAAACGAAGACAAACATGAACGTTCATGAGCATTGTCAATATGAATCGGACTATAAAGTTCAATTTATTCCTAATTTTTTTCTAATTTTAGAATTGAAATCAGATGATGAATAAGTCGAACATTGATTAAAAGTGGTTAAAAGTAAACCGTGAGTTGTAGAACTGGACCGATTTTCTGCCATTATTTACAAAGTCAATCCTATTGAAAATTAATATCTCTAAGCATTCTTCCCCACACAACACTGATAGTTGCAGAAAATTTTCAGGCTTCAAAATCATTTCGACCTTTTACATTTCATGTGTAACACTTCTGAAAGACTTTTACACATATCACATGAAATTTTGCAGCAGGAATGTTTCTGAAATTGTTCACATGAACACAATTTTACAAAACTTTCAAAAGTTGAGTTATTTCTGTAACATTTGTAACATTTCTGTAACATTTCATATGTGACATCGTTTTGCAAACCTTTTAATTAAATTGTTTCTGAAGTCTTTCACATGCAATAAATTACACATCTCCGTCGACAGAGGGCCTCGGAGAACATTTCAACAACTCGTAAATAAGAATCATCTTGACAAAAATATAAGGAGCGCAGCATTTTACCTATAAAATGACCCCCAAAATTGAGTTCCAAGCACATGAAGTGTTTTTTTAAAGCAAAATTTCCTATACAGCACAGAAACATTTCAAAAGGATCTCAGAAATGTTTCTGTGCTGTATGGGTCATGTAATTCTCATATGTGGTTCAAAGGACTCTTCATTCTCTTTTTCTCGTAACAAAATTGCTATCATGTTGCCATTTAATAATTTATTTTTGTCTTTGGACTGAGTAAAATTATATATTTAACCTTAAAACTGTCAATTCAATCAATTCAGTCGGCTGTGGTTCCTCTCTCGCTCTATTTCTCAGACTTTCTTTTTCGGATCTCACTTTTCGAAAAAAAATTTCTTGCGAATTTCAAACGAATACTTGTGAGATGGCTCACCTTTTCATGATGAAAATTATCGTACGGAATCATGCTCACTTTTCGCATTTTCACATTTTACTTACAGAATCGATTATTGTGACTCTATAGTGATATAAATGTGATATAGGAGATCCTTTGTTATAGGAGAATAACCTCTTTTTTGAAAATGTAATAAAAGTCGAAAAACAAAAGCTAAGCATTTTTAATGATTATATCAATCAAAATAAAATTAAAAATATGATAAATTCTGCTTTTAAATTATCAAAATTTAATTATCAAAATACCAGATTATTTCTCTTAACTCTCACAACTCTCTTTTATAAAAAAAACTCTTATAAAGCGATTTTTCAAGATTTCGCATCTTAATCAGTAAGAATGCGCGTAACGCTAATATTACAAGAACTCGAGTGTGGAAAGTTAGCCCCCCTTTCTTCAAAAATTACAACTTTGATAACTGTTCCAGATTATTCTCAATTTCTTCTACATTGTTCCAAAGCGATATTATCTTATTCCAAACAGTTCTTCAATAAAACAAAAAAAAACGATTTTTTTTACTAACCGCACTTTTCTGAAAAATTAAACCATTTCTTTTCGCTACGGAGTGTTCTAGTTGCTCCATTGTTCCAAAGATTCTGTATGTTGAACGGAAATCATAGAAAATGAAAAATTTCTTATCCAGCGCACCCCTTTCATAATACTCAAACAATTCATTATCGTTATAGATTATTCTAGTTATTCCAAATATTCCAAATGTTCCAAAAGAACGAATCTGTCAAAACGAAAATCATGGAAAACAAAAAAAAGTTTTTTGAGACAAATGATTCTCGAATCAAAAGTAAACGTATTATTTTCTTCTTGTTCCAATATCGAACTATATATTTTTAGTTGTTCTAGCCCTACGAAAGTTCTGCAGTATGAATATCATATATCTACCGATTTTTCCAAAAATCGAGAAATCCATCAAGAGTAAATGTACGCTTCTTTTCATGTTCTAATGAAAAACTTTTTGATCCGAGTTATTCTAGTCCTACGAAACATAGTTCTGCATTATAAATCTCGCATCACTACTAATTTTTTGAAAATTCAAAAATGCAAAAAATTCGTCTTTTTCGATTTTTGGTAGAATCGATAGCGATACGAGATTCATACTGCAGAACTGTCTTCCGTAGGACTAGAACAACTTAAAATATCAAATTCTGCATTGGAACAAGAAAGAGATACGTTTATTTTTAATCCGAGAGTCCGTTTATCGAAAAACTTTTTTTTATTTTCCGTGATTTCTTACGTTTGACTTACAGAATTGTCTTTTTAGAACAATATTTGGAATAACTAGAATAATCTTAATGATAATGAATTATTTTAGTGTTATAAAAGGGGAGGCTAGCAAAAAAAAATCATTTCTTTTTTTCGTTTTATTGGAGAACCATTTGGAATAAGATAATAACGCTTAGAACGCTTTAATATAACACATCCAGTGTGTTATATTACAGTTATTGAACTGGTATTTCATGTTACATCGTGTTTATTGGGATGTAGAACAAATTGAGAACAATCTGGAATCGATGTCAAAATTGTAATTTTCAAAAAAATGGAACTAACCTCTCATACTCCAAGAATCGATAATGGTGCTTTCTAGCAAGCGATACAGTGATCACGTCATTTTTGTTTAACATTAACAAACAACAAGACTGATTCACTGTGTATTACATTGTGTCATCTATGTCTCTTGCTGAAAAGCATCCTATGTCGGACAATCCGAAAAATTAAAAATCATTGATTCGTAGTCCTTGTCATTACCTATATTTAAAAAAACCATATCAAATAATTTAAATTCTACTATATATACATGTATTGTAAACAAGTTATAAGTTACAAATTGCGTCTTGCAACTTATAACTTGGCTAACTATTAAATAAGGAAAGGTATTAGGTGTACAACTTTGCTTTCGCCGTTTTCCTATAAATGGTTTAGCGGTAAGTGGTGGTTGAAATAAATAGATCATAGACGTCATACAATAAACTTGGGCATCTGTCAACATAATCCCAGAGAAACATTAGTCAATTTGTGTCTGCATCATAAAGTTATTCTCGATTGAAAATGTCAGTTTACGAGCCAAATTCTCGTCATTTGCGGGAGGTTTTAATTTTTTGCTTCAATATGAAGAAATCT
>Ga0157364_1002819_pt1 | contig 16555 bp, 5 predicted proteins | sample AttsexASBM2_FD_111476 | JGI IMG/M metagenome (GOLD analysis project Ga0157364, IMG submission 111476) | Fungus gardens microbial communities from leaf cutter ant in Ribeirão Preto, State of São Paulo, Brazil - Atta sexdens ASBM2 | ecosystem: Host-associated > Fungi > Mycelium > Unclassified ... | reverse complement strand
TTGTTGCATTGTACATCAGTTGAGAGCGAGTGAGAGAGAGAGAGAGAGAGAGAGAGAGAGAGAGAGAGAGAGAAATAAAAAAAACCTACAATAATTATTTTATAATACATTGTCATTAGAAATTATAGAATTAGCATATCGAGAAATATGTGCTACTGAAATTACAGTATGACTCCGGATTGTGAGATATATTTTATATCTCACAAATTAAAATAGTTAACATAAGATGCGTCTTGTTTCACGCTTGACGCGTATAATATATCATTTTTTATCCTTTTTTAATATTTGGTGAACAACAATAAAATATGTGCATCATACATGAAATGAAAAGCGCTCATGGAAAATCACGGAAAGTATTTACAAAGAAGTGCATTTTTTTTTAAGAGGATACTGAAGTGACGATCGAATTGGCCGAACTTAATTGATATCGATAATATAGATTTTTTTAAATTTCATATAAAAAAATATCGAAAATAGTGATATCTTTCATTTATTCCTTACATTATCCTTCTGTCTCACTCAAACGCATACATCTGTTCTTCTACGCATACTCTATCTAATAGAGTTACTATAATAAAAGTCGAGACATGAGTGATTCGTCTTTAGAGATTGATTAGCGCCATATTTGGGATCGTGCGATATGTTAGTGAAAACGTGAATTTGTATAAACGTATACACTCCGTATGTGTGAACGGCGTCCTAGCAATAGCTATCCTTCCATCTCATATCTCGACTCTTATTATAGTCCTGATGAAAATAAAAATCGGAGCGTAAATCGAATGTAATAAAAGAGTAACAGAAGAGTAACGAAACGAACTTCTAGAAGGCGAAAATTGGAACAATGAAATGTAAAAGAAGCATTTACGCTTTTACTCTCTCATTACATCCAATTTATGCTCCGATTTTTATCATTAAGGAATAACTCTATTATCTAACATACGTCATCTCTTGCAAGATCGAACGCCTATTGTTACACACAATTACTGCTTTGTTTATCATTCCGAGTCTTCGCTCAGCATTCGTATAATTTGCATTGATATAAATCTTTCTTTTTAAGCTTTTAATCTTACAATTAGTTTTATAAATTAAGTATTGTTTGTGCACGTAAAACTTTGAGTGCTGAATTGTCGTTTTGTTCATACGCTATAAAACTTTTATATTAAGAAAATCTACGTCAGATGATAGCTCTACGAGTTGAAAAAATGTAATTTTTTTTTTATTTGAATATAAAGTTCACTGTAGCATCTCCAAATTTTGCGTCTATTTTAATTCTATAAAACAATTTTTGATTCAGTAAATTCGAAGATTTATATCGATCTGCAATGTCCCAACAATTTCATCAACATTCTAACATCTCCTTAATATTAAGCTGAAATACATCCTATTGTTGTAATATTTTCTGGATTTCTTCGTTTATTACATTTAAAATATTTAGAATACTGCACAAAACGCCAAAAATGGAACTTACAACTAGTACCTACAATGTACAATGGCTAATGCGTTGCTGTTATGACAGCATTGGCAGCGCCACATTGGAAAAACAGTGACAAGTCAAATCACATTCGCGCTTAACTATAAATTTGCTATACACAGCTACAAACAGTTAGTTAGTTGTGCTAAGTATTGTAGCTACGAAGCATTTTAATGTAATGTATGTGCATGATAAAGAATTTAAATACGTTTGATATTTTTTTAACTACCTGTATTAATTTATGCTTTTAATTTCAGCTAATGAAGTTTTATGCCACAATGAATGTTTTTTATTTGTAATAACTAGAGCTTAACAATACCACTAAGGCGATAACTCTTACAGCTAAGTTTGATTCAGCTATTGAAATTTAGCTGCTATTGTCAAGTCATTTTATATATTCGTGTATACTTGTCATCGTTTCTTCGCGATATACTGCGAATGTTTGAGAAAGAAGTTGCAAGAAAAGTGTAAGAACGAGCTAAAAACGAGCTAAAGATGAATTAAAGGTGATCCATAACATGACATATAAAAATGATAAAAAATTTTTTCTGATCTGATTTTTCAAAATATCACAATTGATCAAATTTAATTCGAAACGATAATATCTACAATCACTTCTCTCACTTTTTTGCACGGACGAAGTATATGGATTGGATTATGTAAATGCAATTATATAAGTGATATCCGGAGTGTGCGTTTTGAGCTATAGGAAGAACACTCTTGAATAGCTAGTTCACTTCATCATCTCCTACCTATTGTACCATTTTCTTTCTTTTGTAGCGTTTTTGTAGTAAATGATATGACACGTCAGTGTTCTACATTTTCAGACATGCCTTCAACTTCTTGATATATAATAACTTTAATTAAACTTCAATTGAAATTCATTTGTTTTATGTCCTAAAATAATATTATAAAAATTTGTACATCTTTGATTATACATCTTTGATTTATACAACTTAGAACAATTAGATTTTGTAGAGGTAAAATTGCCATAAAAGATTTGTTTGTGAGAAGTTGTTTGAAATGATGTATTATACAACATCCTAAAAATCCCGACTGCCAGCGGACTTGAAAAACCTGCCAGCTTCAAAAAACCGATAAAAAATTCGCGATTTTTCAAAAAATATTTCAAGAAGTATTCATTTTATCAAAATAAAGGTTATTATTTAAAAAAAGCTGATAAAATTATGAATAATTTCATTTTTTTTTTAAGCTTGTACAATCAATACTTTCCGTTAGAGATTTTTCAAAAATATGTATTTTTGATCATTCAAGAATGAAATGATTTTTCATACTTTTTTCATAAATATCTCGGATCTAACTACTTTTACGTATAAAATATTTTTTATGAAAATTAAAGATTACTAAATTCTCTAAAATCATTTTATGAATTTTGTACAATGATAATTTCCGAGATATAAATAAATTTTCTTAAATTGTAATACATTTTAATGAATAACTTGCTTATGACTTATCATATGTGAAAAATCTACTTAAACAGTCTTAAAGCTTATGGAATTAGTTTGAAAATGCTTCTTTTTAACCTCGATCATTAGTTCCTATTATGAGTTCCTCAATTAGAGATATTATGAGATCCTCAATTTATATTAAAATTTATTTATCAATATAAGTACGTAATCGAATTGGAAAAAATAATATTCGCATTTTTCTTAAAAATTTTCTCGCTAATATTGTTGCTAGTATTTATAATTTCCTCGCTTATAATCTTCTCGGTTGTCTTCTCGTCGTCATCGTTGACGACATCGAATGACATTCGAACGAAGAGGATTATATTTTAGTATATTATATATTTTTAAATATATTACTCTATGCGTACGTTAATATATTCACTTACATTGCATAATTTTTTAGTAATATTATATGTAGGCATTGTGAAAGCCCCTTGAATGACAAACTGGCTTTACGTCTGAAACTTAGAAAATAATGCAAATGATCTTTTTGGGTTAACAGATTTCGAGATTCAAGATTGAATGTATCTAAATTTTAATCGGACTAGTCACAATCGAAAGCTCATACTTCGAATATAGAATAAAAGCCTCTATTATGAGATACCTATTATGAGTTCATTTTGGGTAAATGTTATAAGTTTATGGGCAGAATTTTAAAAAATAATAAGTCATTTTGAAAGGAATTTAAGATAATGTTATATAAAATTTAATTTAAATTCTATTTTTTTTTAATTAAAAAAATGTAAAAAGTGAGTAAATCGCAAAGTCAAAAAATTGTACTCCTAATATGAGCTGACAAAAGTATAATCAAAGTATATCAGTATTGCAATTAAAAACTATTTATGTTTCTAACTAACTATTTATGTTATTAATGTTTCTAAAATACAAACAAACAGCCAGCATAAATACGCGAAAAATGAGCATGAGATGGATTATAGGTATTCAGAACTCATCTTCAGATAGTTAGAACCAAGCATCGCAGAAATAGACACTTGATGTTCGTTTCAGTTGTCCTTTTTATTTTTGTACAATAACATTTGAATAAAAATGATTTTGTAGAGAATTTAATAATCTTCACTCTTTACAAGAATTATTTTGTAAAAGTAGCCAAATCTGAGATATTTACAAAAATATTTCGAATTGTCAAAATGATTAAAAATATATTCTTAAAAAAATCTCTCTATCACGAAAAAACTATTGGTCCTATGATCCTTCAAAGGAAAACAAAATTGTTCGTAATTTTATCAGCTTTCTTTTTGATAATGATCTTTATTTTGATGAAGTTTCGAAAATACTTTCTGAGATATTTTTGAAAAACTATTATTGATCAATTTTTTGAAGCTGAAAAGTTTTTCAAGTCCGTTGGTAGTTAGAACTTTTAGTATGTTTTATAATACGTCATTTCGAACTTTCCGCAAACAAATCTTTTATGACAATTTTGCTTCTAAAACGCAATAAAAAATTTTATTTTCCTGGGCTACTATACAATTATTAAAAACATTAAAGATTCAGCTGTTATGGGCTTTTATTTTATTTTTATTGTGTTTTTACATATACGATCCAATAAGATTCTTATTGTTTATATGTATAATTACGTTGCCTAAAATAAAATTGTTTCCATATATACTGATTATTGTGAAAAATATTACTTAGGCTTCGGTGGTCTAAAGACTTAGAACGATTGCACGGAATGCTAGAGATCTGAATTCGATTTAATATTTCGAGATAATATTTGTCGCAATAAATAAATAAATTTATTTACAGACTTCCAGTATATTAAGATCTCTTTAATAGACCTATTGAGTATCAATATTTAACTGTAATTACAACAGCAGTTTATTTACATGCGTTTTTAAGTCCGCAAAAATTAATTCGGCATACAGTTCAAATGACTACAAATATAGTATATGTTATATATATATGTTATATTATACAATACATACAAATTCACATGAAATTATTTAAGCATTAAAGATTTAGCTTTGACTATTGTGAGTCTATATTTTATATTGATTGTGTCAATTTTTAAATCTATATATTTTTAAAAAATTCTAATAATTATTACAAAAAAACTTCAATGCTAAGCTGACACAAGATGTTCGGATATTTATATATAATAATTTTATTGTCTAAATTATCGAAATAAATAGATATAAGTAGATATAAGTAGATATTGAAATAAATATTCAATCGTGTTTTAGGTCTTCTTGAGTCTATTTCTTTCATTTAAAATTTTAATAATCTTAGTAATAACAATAAATACGCAAATTTTTAAGATGTTTAAATTAGTGTGTCCGGTGAATATACCTAATATTCGAATAAATGAATAAAAAGTGGATGTAAATACTCATTCAAATACATTTCTTTTTTCAAGAAACGAATAAATATTTTTTCATTCCATTTGAATGAATATTTTTTTAAATATGATTACGAATATTTTCGTTTTGTATTCACTTTTACTCTATATTATCTGTACATAGCTTGCAAGCCTGCAAGAGAAAACAAAAATAAAACCAATGCTATGACTACACCGTGTGTTTAGTCCGCAGTCTATATGATGGGCATCCTTGTTTAACCTATAGATTAAACAAAAATATTTTTGTTGAAAATAAATATAATATATTTCAGAATTTAACGTGCACAGATCATAATGAACGATGCGCCCAATTTTATCTTATAAAATGTTTATAACATTACTGTATTTACTGTGATGTAACTGGAATCATATCAGAATATGTATGACACTCTATCAAATAGATGTTTATAAATAAAAAATGTATTGCTAAAATATTTTTCAAAATTTTTATGTTTCCTTCATAACATTTGAATATAGCAATGACAAAAATAAAAATAATTTTATTTTTTTTACTTAAGTTATCAAAGTTATAGTTAAGGTATAACGATAACTGCTTATTGGAGCTTTCTTTTTCAATTTATATTTTGTTTGAACATGAATACTTATTAAATATTCATATTTTTTGTGAACAAATATTTTTTGAAAATTCAAAATTTTTAACGAATATATGATTACATCTCTTTAAAATTTTGAATAAATAATTTGGAGTTTAATTATAAATTTTTATATTCATCGGGCACATTAGTTTGAACATAAAGATCAAAATCAAATATTACTACATACATATTTATAAAAAAGTTATAATATTTTTTACTTAGTGAAACTGCGCGCGCGCACAATATATATAGAAAGAAAATTAATATTAAAATCGAAATTAAATCATTTAATTTTGAGTTTATCATTTAAATATATACTTCATATGCAAAAATACAAATTTCCCATGATATCTTAGGTAACATATATACATATTCTAAAAGACGTTTTTAAAATCTTATTGCATCTAATAGTACTCATTTAAAATAGTGAAAATTATCATTTAAAAATTTCTTTTATTATAGGGAAAGCCCCTAAAACAAATTTTAAACATATTAAAAATAAAGTAATTTGGTTATATTAAAATGTTTTTAAAAGTATAAAAAAAAGTTTTACTACAAAAGAATAAGTCAAAAAGACGAAATTATTGTTTTATCAAAACGTGCACTAACAGCGTTCATTATGTTTATGCGGAACTTAATGGAATATCGCATAAAATTTATTTTCCAAATATTAACCCTCAACTACATGAATGGGTTATTTGGACCCTAGTGAAAATAGTTCGCCGCTATTTTTGTATGATTATATTGTAGAGTTGAAGTGAGGGGGTAAAAAAAATTTGGAATCTTTCTCTGTCGTCGTGATGCAATTTCGTTGTTGATGCTAATTGTGAGGCAATAAAAATTTGACTTGAGCCCGTCAAAATGTAAATTCAACAGATTTTTATCGAAAAAACAGATTTTTACTGAAAATTTGTTTTTAGTGCTTGTTTATTAGTGCTATGTTCAAATATCTTGTCTTCTTATAATTAAAACATTTATTTATTGTCAAAAAAAGCATTTTTAAAGAAGAAGCATTTTTAAAAAAGCATTTTGAAAGAGGCGTTTTGGTGAGACAATCGCTCTATTTTCTTGAAGTTATAAAATCGTGAGTAACAATGTCGAAATATCATTTTATATATAAATACATTTAATATAAAATATTTTCATTACTTTTTTTAGAAAAAAAAAACAATGAAGATAGAAATTAGAAGAAAAAAATACAAAAAAGGCAATGAAAATAGAGATTAGAAGAAAAAATACTTATAATCCGATATCATTATAATCCGATATCATTATAATCCGATATACATCCGATATCATTTTTCCAAGCATAAAATATATAAAAATGCATATAAAAATATATAAAAATGCCTCCACTTCAGTCTAAATAATTACACTTTTTAGAATAAATCAATATAACGTTTTTTTTTTCTTAAAGTTCATGTTTTTCTCTTTTCAAAACAATACTTATTTTTATCTGTAGCTTTTTTTATCAAAAATATGATTTTTTGAAAAAAAATTGATTATTGCACTTTTTACAAAAATTGTTCTTTAATATTTTTTTCTTTAATATTTATTATAACTTTTTCAATTATTATCAAAATCTTTTTATGTTATGTTTTGGTCTCTCAATTCTATACATTCTGGCATCATTAAAAAAAACATATTTTTCATTGAGATTTGTGATAATTATGGAACCAATAAAAAATGCTGTGGATGACTTAGATCCAGACATGTAAAATTAAGACTCTAAAATGAGATATATAGTTGAGGGTTAATGTTTAAAAATGACTTAGAATTGCACGTAGAAATACATTATTGCACTTCTAATTAATAATTTTTTTATGAATAATACATTTCTTGATATATTATACCGTATTTCTATTATTAAAACATAAATGAAAATTAAAATTTCATGCAATGTTTGTGATAATAACATTTGGCATAAAATTTGCAAAATATTGCATATATATACTTATAACATAAAGGGAAAAAATATCCCATATACTAGTATCCTATTACATTATAAATATTATATTATATTATATTTATATTATAATGCCCTATTATATATTGTATTATATTACATTTTATTTATATATGTTACAAACATCTATCTCCATTGTATTTTCAATAGTTATCGTAAGTGACATGTAACATGACGATGTATTAGAATTTCGTAACCAATATAAAATTACATCGAAAAATCTTGACTAATCTAATATATGTATGTCCAATGTAAAGCCAATATAAATATTGTACTATAATTAAATATTGCCTATATTAAAAAAAATTACTAAATTTTAAAATTAATAAAAATTTTAAATTAATAAAAATTTGTTTGAATAATACTAAAAAAATATTTACTAAAGATAAACATATATTTATTTGATTTAAACCTTTTTATTTTAATTAATTACTTATTACATTATTGTAAGTAAATATATAGAACAAATATTTATTAAAATTCATTTAAATTTTTTTTAATGTATACATTGGTATTTATTATAAATCAATATTAGCATTATACATTGGAAAATATTAATATTATATATTCCCGATGTAATCAATATAGCCAATTTTAACCAATGTGTACTGTGCTACTACAATAGTTAGAATAGAAATCATGTAACAATAATCTATGTTTTATGTATTCTTTTATTGTTTATTTATTTTTTATGTAGTTCAAAGAGCTAATTACCATAATTTGTTTATTGTGGTTACGTTAATAATGATAAGTAGTAAAATAGCGATAATGTAATTCGTAAGAAATTTTCAGACGAACTTTATATTGCGGGTCTTTCCCCCTTACTTTTCTTTTCTCTTTTATTTCTTTCTCCCTCCACCTCTCTCTTTCTCTTTCTTTCTCTCTTTACTTTTATCTTTTTACCTTTATTTTTATCTATATATCTACATATCTATTTCTTCTTCTTGATGGTTCACACGAGAGAGATTAGAACCTTTTAAACTTCTACTGGACCGAAGATTCTACGATAAGTGGTTGGCGCTCGCCCGATTTAAACTCTGGTAATAAGTTCACCAATAAGTTCCCTTGAAAGTTAACGATTCCATAGCAGCGAGAATTTCGGCGAAGCGGTGAGCTGGCCGCAATAAATTCCCATTATTCGCTCGGACAAAATTTGCTCAATTCAGAAGAAGAATGAAAACATTCTTTATGATATTCTTTATATAATTATGTTGTATATATTTATTTGTTTCATGATCTTAAGGTTTGTATAATAATATTTAAAGAGGAAAAAACATTATACATAAAAATATATCGAAAATTGCTGTTTTATATGAAAGAAACTCTATTTTATCTCATATTTTACGGAATAACATAGTTTCCAGATGTAAAGTATTCAACATTAATAATATAATAGTTAAAATTTAGAAAGTTAGTTATCTCAAATCGGATGCTTGGATAAATAGATTTCTACGAAGTAGACTTCCTTCTGTAGAATTTCAATCGGAGTTTGCGAAATTAAGAATGCATAGGTCACATTTCAAAACATTATCAAAAATATAAAAATTTCATAGATTGTTCTATTACGTCTGAATATTTAAATAAAAATTTGAATATAATTCACTTATAGATTTAACAATTCGTTCACGACGGAGTCATAATTTGACATGTCACATGTATTACCGGTGCAACTCAGCGTGAACGTGTTAAATATTATTCAATTTTTTTGTTGATCATGATTCTTATGTAAAATCATATTTTGTAATACTCATTTATAAATTTAATGAGGAAGTAACATTAGGAATTTATCAAATTCTGATACATATTGTTCAAACAATAATAAATATGCGTGCAAATGTATATTTGAGTTTATCTATTCAGTTAAAAAATTGACTTAAAATTGCAGAAAAGTATGATTATTTTGCAATATAAAACTACTATATATAAGACAAATTATTTGTTGCTTTGTTGTGCAGTTGGTTTTTAATCATATTCACGGATAATATTATCAAAGTTTTTTGAATGATATTGGGTGATATTAGCTTAGTTTGACTAACTGTTTGATTACTTTTTGTACTGTTTGAATACTTTTAGCTGATATTGTACAACCAAAATATCCTTAATGTTCTTCTCGTGCTTATTATTCTATATATGGATATCTCATTTTAAACGATACATTAGTTTTTCTGTAATAGATATGGAAAAATATTTCAAACAGAAATTGTATGACCGCGGACATAAGAAGGTATCTTTGATTTGAACTTAGACAGCATCGTTTAGATCAGATTGAATGAAGATCACTTTGAATGTTTTAATGAAACCCTTCATTGTTCATTACATATTCTGATAGCTTACTTTAAGAAATTTTCAAAACATTATAAGAAAATTCTTTTTTATTAAGAACTTTTCGAATTATAAGGCTTTACAGTACTAATAATATAAATAAAATATGGTATAAATAAAATACATATCACTGATGTTAGAATTACCCAAGGTGTTCGACTAACGATTAAAAACTTCTTGACCATTATTCAGAATCATGACATGGATAACATTTGTCAAAAAAGATCATTGTTCCATAAGATCATTGTTCATAAAGATCATTGTAAAGATCATTCTCTTATTTCCATTTTTACTGTAAAAGGACTCCGCACTTTATAGAAAATGGCTTTTGGTCAAATCTTCTGAAAATTTGCTATCTAATAGTTCTTGATATGTAGATCAAAAATGTCAATAGCACAAGGTCATAAAAATTATTGTTTTCGAGTTACAGCCCTTTGAAGTTGACGTTTTTGTATATTTTGTTGATCATTTAAAGTGGAATATTGAGCCTTTCATACATAATTATATCTGCGTATATGTTTTTCTACACTTATATATGTATTTAAATATTTTTTACAGTTACATATACAGGATGCTTCATTTTAAAGGATCCACTGAGATATCTTGGAAATATTGCGTTAAATCGAAAAATGTTTCAGACAAAAATTTTTTTACTTCGAGGGGAAAATAAGATAGTATCATTTGTTTGACCTTGGGTGGCGTTGTCAAGATCAGGGCAAGGTCACTTTGAATTTTTTAAATGGAATTCCTCATTTTTTAGAAACTTTTCAAAACATTATAATAAAATATTTTTTCATTAAGTACCTTGCGAGTTATAAGGTTTGAAAGTTATAGTACCGTCGGCATTACCCAAAGTGTCCGACTGACGGATAAAGCCATTCAAATGTTGTTCAAGATCATGACCTAGTTAACATTTGTTAAAATCAAGGCCATTGGAGGTTATACCTCTCATTTTTATTTTTACATAAAAATAAGTTTTTTGTGCAAAAATGGAAATAATAACTTCCAATGACTTTGATTTTTTAGGACGACTCATGATTTTCTAGGAACACGTAAAGATTAGCGTTAATCTCACTTCTGTTATCTCATATGTGTCACGGTGGATATCATGGCCTAACCATTGTGCACTATTATGCCCCATGCACTAGTATGTCATTATGCCTCGAAGTACATAAATTTACTTTAGATAATATAAAATACTATAAATAATCAATATATTTGTATAGATATTTTACCAAAGTGATAAGAAAAAATCGTTTAATAAGATAAATGTATTTGTGATAATAAAAAAGAATTTTATTATTGCTTACTTTACGTGAATATATCAAAGAAACTGTAATTCAATAGCTGTGGTGACAGCAAACACATTTTTAGTAACAAAACAATTTTTAGTAACTTTCAGGTAAAAATAATATGACAACAGTATATAATAAGATACATCTAATAATAATAATAATAATAACAATAGTATATAATAAGATACATTTAGTAATAATAAAATTATAAAACGAAGAGCTATAAGAATCAGCGCTAGAAATCAATTTGTACAAATTTAATAATTTTATAAAAATTTGATGTTTCGGCTCCGTTTTGAACCATTATCAACAAAACGAATAAATAATCATTAAAAAATAATCATAAAAAACTCCCGCCAGTGTCGTCGAAAAATCATCCAATCACAGATAGAAATGCAGTGAATTAAATCCTCTCTCAACATTTTGGTGTTGTGCCACAAAGTTACAAGGCTAAGTAGAAGATGGTGAAAGTCCCACTAAATTGATTTCATACAAAATTAATTATATTGTCTTGAGAAAAATGTATAACGAAAGACATACTTATTTTTACAATAAGACCACTCACCGCATAACTGCTGCAATTTTGAATCATTTGAAACATTATCAGAAACATAAAAGTATAATACAGTGTTTGTCGCAATTAAAATTTTTTAAATTTTAATTAGTCAGAGATTTGCTAGCACGCACGCACGCACGCACGCACGCACGCACGCACGCACGCACGCACGCACGCACGCACGCACGCACGCACATATTGGTTCGAAAAAAGATTAACACTAACTGTTATGAATGTTCGAGCTCGAAAGTACATGTTGGATAATTTGAAAAACAATTAACAATTATAACTTATGAAGCATCTCTATGTAATCGTGATTAGAACTGCCCGTTTGTCAATTTGATCCATTTGATTACAGCTTTATATGGATCATCTCGGATATTAATCTTTTGTTATAACACCTCTCCACATCCAAAATTCTTACTATTAATTCTTACTAAAATTCTTCCTATCAATTGAAATCATAATCACGATGCATTCTATGCTCTGAAATGACTAATTGCATAGTTTTCTGTGTATATGATTATGACGATGTTATATGACGATGATATTATATAACGATGTTCGATTAATCTTGTCTTTAATTTTCTGCCCGTTTGGCTTACGTCGCATCATAATTACTACAATCGATCTTGTAAACGACATTTTTTTTTTAACATATTATTAAGAGGATCTTTCTGTGTTTTTATAGATTGATTCAATTTATTAATGCTAAAGTATGCAACCCTATGGCACATGCTGTTAATAAGATACATCTAACAAAAACTATTGCTTGACATTTCATTATATAGTAGCATCTCTATAAAAAATTATCGAGTACATCCCATTATATCCTGTAGTTTCATTATGCCTCAAGTTGCCTATGATTTCTCCAATTATTTTGCATATAAAACTAAGATAAGAGATTAAAAAATTAATAATTTACGCGATATTTTATAATTTCTGATACATATTAACATGTAATATTAAATACCTCGTAAACTATTAATTTTTGTATAATTTTATTGTAATACTTTTATGAACGGAATAATAAGATGAAACAAATGGTGTAAAGAAAACACATAGTTACTTATTTTTAAAAAATCTTAATTCCATTCTACATATTTTTTTAAAGACAATTATGTACTTTATTTATATCAATTGATTCATCTTATTATTGTGTTCATAATAGTATTAAGATACAATTATCAAAAAATTAATTGTTTACGAGATGTTTAATATTTCACGTCAATATGTGAATAAAAATCTTGTAAAATATTGGTTTTTTTTATACCTCTACTTAATACTTTTATGTACAGAATAATTAGAGAACTCATATTATATAAAAGATATATGTATTTCATAAAAAAAATTTTAGGTAACTAAACGTGACGAGACTTGGAAGACATCTTCTCAGCCAAGCAGAATAACAAATTATTATGATATCAAAATGATATCAAAATGACTCCAAAATGATCATTAAAAGTCATTTTTCAATCATTTCTGATTCATTTTAATATCATTTTGACATTATCGTGACTTGTTCTACTTGGGCAAGGTCAACCAATGTCACTATTTTCTTTCCCTCTCATAATTAAGCAATGTTTGTCTGAAACATTTTTGTCTTAAACTAAAAGATAGTGGATTAATTGATTAATTAATCCACTAATTCTAGTGGATTAATTAAAATGAACAATACTGTATCATTCGTAAAATCCGCACGAATATCACCGAAATATTTGATCATGCTCAAGTTTACGGAATTCCAAAACCCCCCCTCTCTCTCTCTCTCTTCTTGGTTTTTTTCTTCTTCTTTTTCTTTATCCTCTTTAAGAGAAGGAGAGATTCTCAAGAGAAGCTTGGGAACTAATAAAAGTCTAAGTTTCTGCATTATCGCTTTGCTACACTTATCTACTAAATAAGTTTAATTCTTTTTTTTGTTTTTTTATATTCGTTGCATGTTAATATATTGCATAATTTATAATATATTTATGACAATATAATAAAATATTTTATCTAGTCGAGAATGTAAACGAAGGCAATATTACAAAATCTATGTACATATATGTATAGATGATATATATACATATATATATACATATACGTGTGTATATATATATATATATATATATATATATATATATATATATATCATATACCATGATTTCTCATAACGATTCAATAAAGAATTATAAAAAATTTTTCAGATTTCCCGATATTTTTTCATATTTTTCTTAGCAATAAAAAATAAGAAATTTTATATTTTTTTAACAATCCGATAGAAAATTATGAAAAAATATTCAGATGTTTTAAATATTAACTGGATCTTAAATATTTCCACTCAGAGAAAAAAGTTGTATCAGTAACAGTAGCTAAACAAGGTGGATTCTAACTTATGGGGCTAGAGGGGAGCGCGGGACACGGGGAGAAGGCGCAGGGGGTAGGCGGGGAGGGAGAAGATGCGGGAAGGCCTCAGCTCTATTACTGTTTATGTAAATATAGAAGTGTTTTACATAAACATAATATTCCACATGACATTTTTTTTCGACCACCGCCGCCGCCGCCACGGACCTCGCGTCCACTCCAAAATGTATTGCCGTCTTCTCTTATCTCTCTTTTTTTTTCTTTTCGCATCCAAAATCATGGGTATACTAATCCTAGCGCTATCTTTATAAATATAGGACTCCGGTCGATGAATTACATAAACATGATGACATTTCGCTATGCCTTTCATATTTTTCACCGCCACCCTCCCAAAATGCATCGGTAACAAAGGCTTGCATACACTTACCGCATATGCTTATCATCTCTCTTCCTCTTATGTTTCGTCATTCCCGCTGCGTTGTCGCTCCAGTTGTTTCTTCTCGCACGCAAATATATTTTGTCAATATACGTTTTTTATTTAATGATTTAAATAGAGAGAACGCTTAATGCAGTTGTGACTGTCTGTCGCAGTACCGTTGAGCGTGAAGATGCTGACGCGTAATATGATAGCGCTATGATAACAAGAAAGGAATGAATAATCATACACCCAGATATATAATTTAAATCGTGAATGCGTTTACTTTTATATATAACGTAATTTTACAATATATAGTTCTTATTATATAGTTCTTACAATATTTATAAGTAGAAACTTAATTTAATTTAATTTAATTTAATTAATTTCAAATCGAATTTTAAGCACCTCATTGCTTCCGATTAGCAATAAAATATACATTTTTTCACACTGTTTATAATATTATCTAAAGCATAAAGCACTATTAACTCACACTCTATATTTGATTTTTTTATTATAAATTTTGCGCAAAAAATCTACAGCATCACATTTATCGATGATACAATTTTCACCTAAAAGTCTTACAAAACATTAAAATTTTTCATTGATATGCGTATACTGGCACAGCTCAAAGTTTTCGACGCAATGTTTAAGTTCGAACATGAAGAGCATGGTTGATGGCTTCATATACAGACATTTTTCGCGTGTTAATTTGACCACATTCACATCACGCATTTTTATGATTTCTATCACTAGATCTTGGATCGATAATGATGAAGGTGCGATTGATTGCACGAACCGCTCAATATCCGCGCGTCTTTCAATGAACACATTGCACGAGGCAAAATTATGTTGTTATCTTGGTTGTTGTCAATTAGAATTTCACAACAGACACAGGTCCCACAACGATTCCGACCTCCAGGTATTTGTTAGGAGTCAGTGTAAATCTTCTTCTCAATATACGAGGTGTATGATGGAGTTTATAAGAAGAAAAAAATCTCTGCAGAAAAAAATAATACATATATATATTATATATACATAATAGATAAAAAAAGAAAACAGATAACAAACTGTAGAGAAAAAGTATAAAAAAATTTATAAAGTAAAAATTTACTGTTTATAAAAACTCTTCATCTTGAACGTAAAATCTCATGGAATCATACTTGTTTGGAAAGCGTTGCACTAGCGGTCCGTCTGAACGACTGATGCAGTAATATTGCCCGAGCTCTTTCTAAGTTTCGTCCCCTCCATCACATTTCTTCAGGAACGCATGAAATTTTGAAATTGTTCAACCAACACAAACGATCAAAAATGCAAGCCGATATACGACGACATATTTTATTAGTGTAATAAAAGATTTTTTAAGGAACATTTGACGTATTAATACGACAATACATATTTCTTGATGACATCATGAATGTAATTTTAACATTGCGGCATTATGCAATTGCATAATGATATAAAATTTGAAGATCGAGATGCATGCGTTGCCAAATAGTGCGCATAATGATATATGTCTCACCCGTTGTAATTCTATACTCGTCATTCGTGCTCTCTCTCCTACTCTCTCTCTCTCCTACCCATGATACTCGTGATCCTACACTTATAGCGCTCTCTCTTCTTCCCGTTGTATTCTCTCTCATGTTCTCTTTTCTTCTTGCTCACAATTTTATTAAATAAATATGGTTTTTGTTTTACGATTTTTTAATGATATGATTTAGCAATGATTTTAATTTAGCAACTTATTATAATAATAATATTTCTAG
>Ga0157364_1002818_pt1 | contig 16559 bp, 11 predicted proteins | sample AttsexASBM2_FD_111476 | JGI IMG/M metagenome (GOLD analysis project Ga0157364, IMG submission 111476) | Fungus gardens microbial communities from leaf cutter ant in Ribeirão Preto, State of São Paulo, Brazil - Atta sexdens ASBM2 | ecosystem: Host-associated > Fungi > Mycelium > Unclassified ... | reverse complement strand
GAGTGTGACCAAACTGAGGAACAAGTCGATGTGCAAAACGAGACGCAGCATAATAAATTGATCGATCAAGATCCAGCCAATAATGTCTCTCACTGGACAATCGGCGGTGAAAAGTTCCCATTCCCCAAGCCTCGATCTAGGGCAGCCAGCGAAATACGATTGCATACTACGAAGGACGATTCCGTTCAACGTAATACCGAATGGACCTGGTCCGGAGTAGCCTCGACGAAGTTGCAAGAGATGATGAAGGATAACGACACGACCATATCTTCCAAGGACAATTCCAAGCCACATAAGAAGTTTGCGTCGCTCGCTTTGCCACTTACTGCTTCCAAGAACCTTTTTCCCAAGTGGAGAAAACAATTCGCGAATAAGAGATCATCGGACGTTGGTTTTAATACGAGAAATACAGAGAAAGCCGTTGAAATAACAGATGAGAACGAGAAAAGCAATCAGCAGAATAATTCGATCGGTCCACTATCCTCATATTTAGACGAAAGGCATGATTCGATCTCGAGGAGGCCGCATTACTATACACATACCGGTGGCAACCTGCCGAATTATTTGGAAAACAACAATATATTGGAAGAGACAAGTCTAGCAGAATTTCTTAGAGCATTAACCGCTCTTCACGCACGGGTAGGAACGGTTCCCGATGATTATGTTAAACCCAAGAGAAAATTAGGAACGGCCTGTTTGAGCCCACCAAAGTTACCTAGTCTTTTTACCCTTTTCTCAAATGCACCTGGTTCTGTTTCGGCAAATCAGAGCATTCAGAACACTATCACGGGAGCGCAATCGAGTAGGAGAATGTCTCTCAAATTGTCTACTGATAATTATTCTGGCTCTAATACGCCTACGTCTTATGTCAGAAAAGGAAGTGTCCCTGTAAAGCCTAGGAGATTCTCTTTGAGGCCAGTCGCGACTCCAGTAAGTCCTCCGACTCCGCCTGATTTAGAGTCACCACGATTATCGGTAAGCTTGCATTATCAAAAAAAAAGTTTTTATTAAATTCCACAAGTACAAAATCTTACAACTATCTATTATAAAATCTATTTAAAATCTTGAAATAAATTTTAATATAAGAAATAATAGTGTATAGTAATTAATAATTTAATATAAATGAAAGTAATCTTAAACTTATTTTATAAAACAAAACTATTTTTCAGCTACGACTCTCTCAAAGAATGGATGGTCGACATCTTCAAGAACCCGTTTCGTTAGAGCCCTTTATTTCTGTATCATCGAAGGAACCGCTCGTGAATATGGAGGGACCACCGGGAATTTCATTGCCGATCCAACAGCCATCGAATAATCAACGTTTCTCCATAAGACCTGTTCAACTTAGTTCGCAACCGAATCCGACGAGTATTTTGTCCACACCTTCGCCGTTGCACACACCTAAACCGCTGCCGAAATGGAAAGCGGGTATGCTTCAGCGACAGATCACTCAGATGAATCTACGTCGTCGCGCCAGGGCATTCAGTCTCAGTGATGTTCATTCTGATAAACGCGAAAAGATCACTCCTCCTCTTAGTCCTCTCGCTATAGATAACATCAAGACCATTGACGTTAGCAAACCGAACAACCCGAAAACAGTGACCATCATGTCGCCGGCGGAGGAGATAAATATGACCTCGAAAAATGAACTTCAGGATTCTATGGCAGTTCCTTCAAGTTCGAGAGACAATCAAATTTCATGGAAGGATCAGGAAGGCGTAATTTCACCAATTAATCCCTTTGTTTTCGAGATTTCCAATGAGCTACCCACAGAATTCAATGAGTCCATGATTTTAAGCATGCATAAGGATGAAATATATCCCCAAAGGAATTCCATAATTTGTGAACCGATTTACAAACCGTTATCTTCCTCTACGTTCGAACAAAAATTAATAAAATTGAATGATGAGCTGGATAGAACTCTTCAAAGAGGGATGCAAGAGACAAATGTAGATGCTAAAGAAGTTTCGCTTAAAATGGAGCAGAAACAGAATGATATACACATTGATGTAACTGATAATTTAAATGCTTCAACGAGCGGAAAATCTCCAGAATCAAAAAAAGGGAAACTCAGCGTTTCGATAGACTCGTACAAGCCATCGCTGCAAATGACGATAGAGAAACCAACGATTAATCCATTTGAGCAATACAGAGCTATGACAAGGACTAGTCAAAAGGAAGAAGATACGGACTTAAAAGAAGTTAAAATCGAGAAACCTGATGAAAAGTAAGAAAGGGACATAAATTCATACTATGCTAAAGATCCAACAATTAAAAAAACATGTATTTTATCTAATTTTAAAAATAGAAATTGGAATCAAATTAGCAAAAAGATATTTACAACAAACTACGTTTACAGACATATTGATTTGATATTTTTATTAGGAAAAGATTGACTCTACATTTTGCGAAAAATAATCCGTTTTTTCTCAATTATAAAAAAAGGATAACACATATAAAATCAGTAGTGAAAATCTTGCCCGTTAGAAATTTGCAGTTTTATTGCATATATTACTGCAAGAAATGATATCCTATTAATAGGATAAAATTTTATACGCTGCTTTGAAAACTTTCTACTATATAAATAATTAATTAGCGTTTTGCTTCAAAACGATACGTAATTAAAAGACTGTAGATAGAAAAAATATAATTTTATTTAAATGCATTCATTGACATGCAAATTACAAAAAAAATACAATTCAGCGATTTAGTGACTGATTTTTGTTTAAGTTTTCATCGATATGTAAAACGTCTAATTTTTTCGAATTTGTAACATTTTTACCGAGAAATGTATATTTTATGAAAAACTAGATAACGCATGCTAATATAATGATAATTATTAGCATGCGTTATCTAGTTTTTCATAAAATAGTAAGTAAATTAAAGTATTCAAATTATTTAGATTAGTTTAATTTAAACTTAAAGTAAGTTTAGTAACTAAATAAATAAATAAATTTAAATATTCAAATTATTTAGATTAGTTTAATTTAAACTTGATAAAAGAAGACTGTGATATAATGAGTAAGGTATATGTATCCTCAATTTAATTTAAACTGAAATAAATTATTTGAAAAACATAAATATTATATAAGTAAATCATACGAAAATATTAAATTAAATAACTAAAAAGAAAAAAATATTTTCTATTGAATCCAAAATCCATTGAATTAAAATCTGATCCCAATTCGAAAAATTAAGCTACGTAAATCATATCATTCGAAGTAATTTGCAGATTAATATTTCATATCGCAGTTCAACTTGTCAGCTACGATTTTGTGACTTAGACATTTATCACAGTCACTCGCGTGATCATATTTATTCTACTAAATCTTGAAATCAATGTTAAATGTATAAAATGTAAAGGAAGAAATGAGACACATTCTACGAAATTTACAGTATTTTATTGCCATATTCTTGCAGAATAAATTATAGAGACGTATTTGGTTTTTCGAGCTGTAACTCGAAGCTGTGAATTATTTCCAGTTAAATTAATCCAGTTAAATTCCAGATTTCATCCGGAGAAATTCGGATTATTAAAGGATTTAGAAATGTAGAAATTGTACCTATATGTTCACATGTAGTAAGTGTAGGTACACTTCCTCACGTGCATTCACTTGTATAACTTCACAGTTAGCATCGGTGACAAAAAGTTTCTCACGATCGTAGCACGTCGTGCGAAATAATACAAATAAATTCATGCAAAATCTAATAAACTGTTCCGACACGCGGAAAATGAAACTAAATGCAGTATAAGTATTTTCTTGTACTGATGTAGATTTCTCAACAGCGAAAAGTTGAGCCTAGGGGATGCTACGATGTTTTTAGCTGTCTCCGTATTTCGTCGACGAGGTTGCTACGTGGCACGCGAGTCTCCTCTCGTGTCGAGACGACTCTCAATGTAACTTCACCCTTCGCCAATTCACCTTCCCCGATGATTATTGCCAGCGGGATGCCGTTCTCCTCGCAGTGTTGCAGCTGCGCCAAGAGTTTGGCATTCTTCTTGTAAGATTGCTCTGCCTTCATGCCGGCATTCCATAGATCCACTAGTATCTTCATCCTCTCCTCATGCAGATTCTTTTGTGCGCTGGCTACAAACACCTCAATCTCAGTAGTACGCGTTTTTAAACCCTTGTTCGCCAATTTTGCCTCCATAACACTGAATATCCGCTCCACACCGACCGATACGCCGACACAAGGTACATTTTTGTTCTTGCTATCGAACATTCCCACTAAATTATCATAACGGCCGCCACCTGCTACGCTACCAACACCGACATCGTCTCCTGTGAAGAATTAATGAATGCTATTAATACTTTGCCAAAACTATTTCGTGTTAAAATTATTTCCGTCATGTAATATACGAAGAAAATTTAGGAAGAAAAAAATCAATGCGTACCACACAGTATAGCTTCGTAAATAACACCCGTGTAGTAATCAAGCCCTCTCGCAAGACTTAAATCAAATTTAATTTTGTCCAGAATTTTGTAGATGCCGCAGTACTTTAGCAACAGTTCCATAGAGTCTAAACCTTGCACAGCTACAGACTGTTTCAGCAGCTCTTTGTCTTTTCTCAATTCGGCTATCAGTTCCACTCCACCGGATTGCGAGACATACTTGCCGACCTTATCAGCAATATGTTCATCCAATCCCTTTTCGTCTGTCATCTCTTTCTTTACCTCCTCCCATGGACTTTTGTCCAGTTTATCCACGGAGGAACAGATGTTACGAAATTTACTCTGTGGCACACCACATGCGGCGAATATGCCGTCCAATAAAGATCTATGATTCACCTTAATTAAATATGGTCCTAGATTCAGAGCTTCCAATGCTTCACACACAACCCGAATACATTCCACGTCCGGTAGCATTAGATCATACTGGCCTGCGATATCGAAATCCTTAAAGATACCAAATTAAATTAACACATATCAATGCAAAATGTAAATATTCCTGGAATGTAATAATATGCATATATTATGCTTACACATTGATAAAATTCTCTGTATCTGCCTTTCGTTGTGGCTGGGTTATCTCTTCGGTAGACCTTGGCGATGTGATATCTTTTAATAGAAGAAATCTTGCTCATAGCCAGATACCTCGCGAAAGGAACTGTCAAATCGTATCTAAGTGCGAGGATCTCACCACCTTGATCCTTCAAATCATAGATAAGCTTGGAATCTTCACCATATTTACCTGTTAAGACATCCTATGATAAGAACAGTATTAATATTAATAAAAAATTGAAATTAATATTGTCTTTTATAACTACTTGTACGTTTACTCTTACTTTTAACTCGAATACAGGCGTATCTATCGATTCAGCGCCATGACGCTTGAATACTGATATTATTTTTTCCAACACTCCCAATCGCAGTGCCATTTGCTCCGGATTATAATCCCTCGTGCCTTTTGGCGTTTTGAGGATGAGTTTATGAAGGCAACCATTTTCCTCTCCTAACTCTGCTTTCAGATCCAACAACTTGGCAACTTCCTCTGCTATCTACAAACAAACAAATGAATACGTCATTAATATACGAAACATAACATCGATCTCATTCTCAGATATCCAGGGTACGATAGTTGAGAACGTCGTACCCACCTGTGACATCGTGGACATCAGTACGTTGTGATTGTATTTCCATACGACGGGGAAAGAATTTTTGCGTATCAGGCGTAACATCATGAATGGATGAAGGAAGTACAAGGCAACCAGAATGAAAGAGAAAAGCCCCCTCAATCTCTTGATTTATCAAACTAGTCCAAACAGCAGAGATAATATCAGTAAGCAAGCCAATATGAAGCTGTCATTAATTATTGCCATAGTCTACAATTAAGAGAGACTAATTGTCTTCAATCTTTCTCTCCTTTGTCTCAAAATTTTTCAAAATTTGGGAAGAAAATAAAAGGAATTTTTTTAGGAAATTCAACTTTTCAGAATGAAATATATATTCATTTTTCAAACGGTATCCATCTAATTTTTGCCATGTAAAAGCTTCTGGGTTTCTTAGGTAGGCTTTTTTTCTGAATGTTAGCCACGACAATTTCGCAATAATTTATGATAGCTCTGCTTGCAAGCAACCAGCTGTCTCACCTTTTTGTCTAGCATATTTTTGCTAATATAATTAATACCCTTTAGTCGCTCGATTTTTTCTGCCAAAGAAGTAAGCGGCGTTTCTGCAGCAGGAAACGCTAGACGCTCTTCCTGACTAAAGCTTTTCATGTTAATATGCCATCTGTTCAGATGCGGCCACCTTGCAAGCTCACCATTAAGGACGATACGCAACATGTCGAACAGTTCGGCATCCTTGGACGTTGGACACCAACCACAGACATAGCTGATATCCGCAAAATCACCATTTAAGCCTTCTAATTCAATGTTTATATCAGACTGCTCTCTGTACTCCTGAGAAACGAGACGTCTCTCTAAAGAAAGGCTTAGAACATTGGTGACAAAAAGAAAAAGAGAAATCTATTCTTTGTACCTGTCTCAATAAAGATTGTTGTTACAGAGACTTGTTGCATCATGTCCATTGTTACGAAAAGTTTGTTTGCTTTAACTGCATTTTTATTATTAGAAAAAAGGAATCAGTTTCATGCTTTGTTAGATTCCAGAATGAAAAGAAAGTTGAGCGTAGAAGTTGCAGTTGAAGCCAACAGACCTGGCATTTACCTGATAATGACGTGAAGGGGAGATCGAAGCATAAATCAGAGGGAACATAATGCAACGTGGAAGACAAAAACATTTGAAGTAGCTGCTTAAGGTGAAAAGACCAAAAGACCAGTTTCGAGTGTCGATTTCACGGAAGTAAGTGAAGATAACATGATGACAGGGTGTAATTGAGCGCGATGTGGAGCGGAGAGATGCGGAGTCCCCTCCGAGGATAAGAGAAAGGAGGTACATCTGTCACGGGTAGACGACGCATCAGAGATTTCCCCGGAGGAGGAGGGGAAAGGGCTTGAAGGGTTGAGTCCGCATACCTGCGTGTTATCAACTTTTGCGGCCTTTAATCGTCGCACCAATTCGCCCTGTTCCTTCACGCGACTCAGCAACGTATCCCTCGATGTTTCGTCAGCCATCGCTAGCATGTAGCAGTGTAGCACCGCACGCGGTATCTTGGAGCCCTAATTCCGTACGTTCCGCTCGTCGGCGCATTACTTTATAGCCTGATCCGAGGAACGAATCGCGTCGCGGGAGTGATTTCCCACTCTCCACCGTGACGATTCCCTATTGCAGCACACTTCACTCGAGAGAGGCTCGATTGTGGGCTCGACACTTGTGAAACGGATCCTTCTGTTTCTGTAATCAAAGTACTCAATAGATTCAACGCACGTGTAGCCACATTAATGCATAAGTATACTTATGTGTGAGAGTGTGGAAATCGTGGGAGAAAAAAAGAGATCTACTCTCTGTATTTATATCGCATTGTGTATGTTTTCTGCATTTAGGACGAAATAGATAAATAAACAAAACAAACAAACAAAACATTGAAGAAAAAGAGAAGGGAAAAATAAAAGATTCAACCGTGAGGGATAGTTTTCGTGCGTCTTATAAAATTTTCCCCTTTACGAGAGGGAGATTTATAAACAGATATACGTTTGCATGGAAAGTGCAGATAACGCGATCTACCTGAAGTTGGGAACGTGATGTAACTATATTCCACATTTCAGCAGACACGTTCTGAACGAATTGTAATTAAAAACGAATCGGAAATATGAATCACATGATGAATGAAGGATTATATGTCCAGTATTTGTACATTTGAACTATCGAGTATAATTTCGATAAGTTCAACATGCATTGCATACAAATGCGTAGACGAAACATGGTTAATAAGGAGAGGAAGATCTTCCAACGATGCGTGAACTGTGATGTTCGCGGGCAACTTCATCATATACGATGACATCACGTGAAATTTTCCTTATACAACAACAAACTTGATATGTGACTTTTATAATAATTGATTTTAGCTTGATCAAAATAATTTGAAATAATTTTAAATTTAACTTCAAAATTTAAAATTTAATTTTAAACTTTAAACCTATTTTCCACCAATGTGGATCAATTTTAATCTCGATTCAACTTATATTCTTTATTTTTTTCTATTTGTAAGAATTAGAAAAAAATGAATAATCAAGTCATTAAGTTGAACCAAGATTAAAGTTAATCTACATTCGTGGAATTGGCATAAAAGATTTAATAATCCGCGTGTATTGTTTAATATTTTTATTCGGAATATGCATATTATTAATGTACTTGAACATTTTTGCATTGCGATTATGTTTATTATTCTGCAATATGCAAAATATTCTGCATTGCTCGCCTCAATGACATCATTATATTTCTTAACGAGAACGTATCAATGCAATTATTATCTTTTCGTTCCCGTCTCAACTCCTATCTAATTTAATGTACGCAGTTACGTTCTGCCTGTAATCAATAAAGTTTTTACAATACCGTTTATCCAGATATGGTGAACGCTAAGATCACGTTATCTTTTTCTTAACAATTAAAAAAGGATAACGTGATTTTAGCGTGCATCTTATCTGAATCTATGTTATTGCAAAAATTCCCTAAGCTTTCTGCAGCGTTCAGAACAAGCGCGATTGTATTTTATAGGAATTATGGCTGATTTCACCAGCTTTCCTTCAAATTAATTAAATAACATCCTTTAAATTCATCCTTAACGCCCAATTTCCCTGTTTTAATGCATAATTATAACATTTAACAGCGGATAATTATCGGATTAGATAATTCATATTTTATATCTGTATAAATTTCTAAGTTTTTAATTAAAGTTTAATTACTTCACTTCGATGAATATTTTCATTCCTTCCAGAATAAGAGAAAATCTGTGAAATTTTCTAAGATTTCATTAATTTAATATTTAAAAATTAGTAACTGGAAAAATTAATAATTGGATTTTTTAAATCTTAGACACTTCTAAGATAATATTAATTTAATATTTGTATTTTAATTTGTATTGGTTAGTTTATATTGGTTAATGTATATTGAGAATATAAAAACTTGATAAATTAACGTGTAAAAATTTGCATGTTTTATCATATTTCATGTTTGACTTATTCTCTCCATATCTCGTTCTGGCATCTTCATGAAACCATGGCAAAGGTCAGAAAGAATTTACGCTCGAACTGACATTCACTAACGTGAGATGCAGATATTAATTAAATTTCTCTAATCGAGGAAACAAATTACGCAATTGGCGCAAATGGAACATTTTATGACTTAGAATCTTGAAGCTCGATACTGAACGAGTATGCTTCATCAGATTACATATATATATATATATATACTATTTAGACAGAAAGTAAATATGAGACTAAGAATTTCTTTTCAGCATAATTGCTTCAAATTTTTGCACACAATTAATTCAGAGTAACAAAATTATTTCACAAAAGGTACGTTTTTCTTCTTAAAGATTGGTTTTTTGCTTTTGTTTTTTTTGTTCATAACAACTGATATGAATCTCGAATTAAATTTCGTTCGGGGGAGTCGGGTGGCTTCATCGCTCTAAGCGATCGATCTATAGATCCGGGTTCGTTTGTGGTTTTTTCTCGTTTAAGCGCAACATCGCTTTATCTAGTAATTGAAGAGACTAATATATGTCTTCGTTTAAAGAACAGTGCTTCAATATTATGTAGAGTAATATCCTGATTAATATTTAAATTCTAAACAGAATCAATTCTAAGAAGAAAGCTCGTAACATGTTATGTTCTTTATATTCTTTTAAAGAACTTTTACAGATGTTTATAACTTGATGAATATCTTTACGATTTCTTGCTAACCGTAAGATTTAGAGAAATCATAGATATTTATTATAAATGATCGTATATCTTACAGTATATAAAATTATAAAACATTAGTAATCATAAGTTCTTATATGTTACAAGAATAAATTATGAGCTTATGATTCTGTTTAGAATTGATTTATAATTAAGTCAGGACTTGTTAAGAAACTTAAAAAAACTTAAAACGACGTTAGACAAACTTCGATTTAAATGAAGGGGTTGAGGCCTCTGCTCTCCGAGGAAATCAAATATACAAATTTATCGCATCAGACAGTATCAATTGTTTGATGTAATTGCTCTAATTCATGTGTTCTCATGTTCAATATGTACATATTCTATGTAATCAAAATAAAAATCGGAAAATATAGAAGATATATAATAGTATATATACATAAAATAAAATAAAATACAAATCTCCCATTTTACAAAGAAATATGGTTTTTCGTAAATGTGTGTTAATCGTCAATACTCATCTATTGGGAGTACAAATTAGTTCGGTCCGTTTCCCTAAAGATGGCTCTAGCTATTGTGAATGGTTCATAGTGACAGCTGACTTTGGCAGTTTCAGAGAGGTTAAACATTTGCTAATAATATTTAGTTTATATCGCTTTGAGTTTCATACAAAAATCTTGATTTTTACTGTGTTTGAAATGTCGAATTTTGTGTTAACCAAGCAGCATTTGCGGGAGATTTTCTGCTTTAATTGGAAGAAAAGTGCAGCTGAAACCCATCGAATGCTTGTCGAAGTTTATGATGACACCAACCAATGATAAATCATGTAGGGAATGGTTTCGACATTTCAAAGATGGAGATTTCAGCGTTGAAGACAAGCCTCGCTCTGGACAGTCAAAAAAATTCGAAGACAAAGAATTAGAGGCATTACTCGAAGAAGATCAGAATCAAATGCAAGAGGAGCTAGCAGAATCATTGGGAATAACTCAAGCTGTTTCTGTACGATTGAGAGCCATGGGAATGATTCAAAAACAAGGAAATTGGGTGCCTTATGAACTGAAACCGAGAGACGTTGAAAAACGATTTTTTATTTGCGAACAGCTGATTCAAAGACAACAGAGAAAAGGTTTTTTGCATCGGATTGTGACTGGAGATGAGAAGTGAATATTCTACGACAACTCCAAGAAGAAAAAATACTACGCTAAATCCGGTCAATCGTTGCCATCGACCTCAACATCACGGTCAAACATTCATGGTTTGAAGATCATGCTCTGTATCTGGTGGGACCAAAAAGATCTTGTTTACTATGAGCTGCTGAAACCTGGCGATTCCATTATGGGCGATCGGTATCGGCTACAATTGATTCGTTTGAGCCGTGCATTGCGAGAAAACGAGCAGAGACATGATAAAATTATTCTTCTTCATGACAACGCTCTGCCTCATGTCGCTAAAATCGTAAAAAAATATTTAAAAACGCTCAAATGGGATGTTTTACCGTACCCGCCGGACATTACTCCTTCTAATTACTGATTGTGTCTAATTATTGATCCGAAGGATGCAGCACGATTTGGCAAATCACCGGTTCACTTCTTTCGCAGAAATCGAAAATTGGCTCCAAAATTGGATCGCCTCCAAAGACGAGTCATTTTTTCGAGATGGAATTCGAAAATTGCCTGAGACATGGAAAAAAGTAATAGACAGCGATGGACAATACTTTAATTGATCTGTTCATTCATTTTATTTTGAAATAAATGCATTTTTGAACACAAAAAAACAGACCGAACTAACTCCCTTTGTACTCCCAATTATATATATTTTTTAATTCAGGGGAATTGTTAAATATTACGCCACATATGTTATATTTTTTTTGGTCTATTGGTGTACGCCATTTTTGCATGAATATAACTATTACATGATATTAACCTAGTAGATAGGTTGAAATGTTTATTTTTAAGTATTTGAAATTCATTTCATTAAAATAATTAATTAGCTCATAATACTCCTTTGTTATTTAATTATATTTAACCTGTTTTCTTATTTTGATGGTTTTTTATTTCTCAAAAGTTCAAATTACTCTTTTAGAATGAATATACATATTTTAATTTACAAATGAAATTACAAATTAAAAAATGTAAAAAAATAAAAAAAATTATCGTTTTACATTTATATACATTCGAATCTTAATCGATAAAATAGTATTGATCTCAATTTATAATGTAAAAAATATTTATAAATTTTTTATGTCGGAACAATCATTATGATCCGTTTATTTAGGTTTTTGTTCGCGGTTTAGAGAAAGCGTTTTACTTTCAATTGTGAAAGAACGCGTCTACAGATTATTGCGTTAAGAGAAATTGAATTTCAGAAAAATTAATGTCTCTTTATTTTGTAAATATAATAAACATATCAATCTATTATAATTTATTATTTATTTTGTAAGTACTCTACAATATACAGATTCGGTGATCTTTAGAGATTAATATTTCGTTAACTATTGCGGAAGTTGTAAAGGTGGAGGACTTTCCGTCTCAGTTTAGTCCGCTCTACCTGTCCACAAGTTCTTTCGGATGAATTATAGAACATCCTATACAAGCTGAATAAATTAGATAAAACTTAATTTCTCATTTCTTTTCTCATTTTTAGTATTTCTAAAAAATAAAAATTTTTAACATCTTTATTATGATTTGTCGAGCATATTATCCTGTAAAGAAAACTTGAGTTAATTATAAAAGTTTAGAATGTTTGGAATAAGATGTCAAAATTTTTTTTTAACAACTCGTTAATTTTGCAGAAATTCGTAAAATTAGGCAATCTCTTTTAAAATATATATATGAATATTAGAAAGATGAAATGAGAAATATAAAATATTTGAAATGAAAAATACTTTGTGAATTTCCAAGAATGCGCGTACGCTTCTTAAAGCTTGCTCAAATGCTCTCTCAAATCCGACATTACCAACATCCTGTTGACAAACAAACTTCGCTATTATACTCATATACTACATATACTCAATTCTACAGTAGAACAATATACTATCTTGTTAAATTACTTTTATAGAGGGTGCATTTTTTTTTGTTTCGTTCACGAGCTTGTAAACTTTATTCTATCTTCTTTCTACAAGTAATGAGTGATAAAGATAGAATAAAGTTTATCGAAATCAAACGCAGCCAAAATCTCTCGAATAATACGTACAAAAATAGGATCTTTTATGATAATTATTCCAGATGGATCGTATTTTCCAAGTAGTTCTATCTTTGCTTGACTATCTTCCGGTTGCTTTTCATACAATAATTCGATAATATATTCGTCCATTCCGAATATCCAGTCAAATTTGTAAAAATCGTTAGTCGTGATCTGTAAATTATTCCTGATATAATTCTATCTCAAATCTCTGTATATCTATTGCTGTGGAAAATATTTTTATCCAACAATTATGTAAAACTGATAGACAAACAGAAGAAAGAATCAAATTGAATTGTAAAATTTGAGATACTATTAAAAAGTATTGGCAATAGAAAACAGGGAATAACAAATTTCAATTTATCTTGAAATCTATTAAATTTGTTCGCGTCGCATGCTTCAGCTTGCTCCAATGTGCTCCTGTTATAGCTCCTATTCATTTCAACGAGCGCGTTAGAGTGAGTAAATGCTATGGTAGGAGCATTTTAGAGCATGTTAGAGCATGCGACCTTTAATGTCTGTTTTTATTATCTCTGCTTTCAATTGTTTATTAAGCTTAACATTTACTTTTCTTGCAATATGAGAGTAATCCGTAATTCCTGCTTTTTGAAGTGTGGCTGTTGCTCTAGGTTCAGGATCATTGCCTACATGATAACTTAGAAGAGCGGCGCTTTCGACTTCCCAGAAATCTATCAAATCCATTTTTCGGATTTGATCCTGAAACACCGCTTCCGCCATAGGAGAGCGACAACTATTCCCTGCATGAAAAAATTAAGATGTTGATTCAAAATAAAATATTGAAATTCTAGTTTAAAACATTGTTGAAATGCTTTGAAATGCATATTAGATAGCATATATCATCATATTAGATGGAATGCATAGATTTCATTATAAGAAAAGCCAAGACCGCTTTCAGCTATACTTCAGTTTGCGAGTTATATGTACATTGCATGCATTATATTAATTATATAACTCTTAAAAATAGAAAACTGTAACCTTACGTGAAATATCTCGGAGCCTCTCCTTAAAGAAATTATTTCATCACATGTATGTGTTAAAGTGGGTCTGTTCATTATTCAGTGCGAGTACTGAAAATTTCGTATATTATTGATTTTCAGTACTTGCAGTGAAAAACGATAGTTAATATATTTTAGATATTTTTTTTTACAAAAAAATCTGTTAGGATAACAATAATTACTTAGGATGTGTTTGGGGAGATACTATTAGCGCTAATTGTGTCAATCCATCATCATAGACATAAAACAAAGATGACGCAAAATATTAATATAATATTAGAATAATATCAGGCGTCTCTCCGAACACATTCTTAATTTTCTTATTCTATATTTTAAAACAGTATGACAATTTGACAAATTTAATTTATAATTAAAAATAAGTAAGTTACAATACCTAAACAAACCATGAGAACTTTCTTCTTTCGCATCATATTTCTTGTTATAGTAGATAAGAAAATAGTAAAAGTACACTGAAAATTTCTTTAATATCTATTTTTAGGATATTTCTGGAGACTAAAAAGACCACTGTCTTCCTCGCGCCACCCGGTCTGATTAGATTTGACAGTAGACGAGTTCAAGACGGCAAAGCCGTCTAAGTTTACCGAGTGATTGGGCGAGTTCAAGACGACAAAGTAGTTAATCGTGCTTACCAAGTGATTGAATATGATTGGTTGGATCTATAAGTAACAACCAATTATATTTATTTGCTCGGCGAGTAGGCTAGCCGCTTTATCAAGTTGAACGCGCCCATTGTCAAATCTAATCAGACCGGGTGGCGCGAGGAAAGAAGTGATTTTTTTAGTAGTCTCTACTAAAAATAGATTTTAATAGAAATTTTGTGCTTATAACACAACAACAAATTATAGAGGAGTCAATCTGGCAAGCGTATGTGCTACAAGGCTACACGTGGGCGGGAAATTGCATCACTTAAGAGTGAGCTTTGAAAATTAGGAAAATTATATCTTTGGAGTATCCTGTCAAAGGACACTAATAATATATTAGGTATAGTAAAAAGAAATCCATTATTTTTGCATGAAATGGAAAAATAATGGATTTCTTTTTACTATATCTAATATTATATGCCATTACAGTAGCTTGATAAAATAAGATGATAAACTCTTCATAAAAATATATTAGCAAATTATTTTTCAAGTATGTGATAAAAAATTTAAGCCTTCAGATTTTAGAAACTTAAATGACACTTTCAGAAATTCATTCAGCCTTGTTGCTGAAATATTTACTAAAAATAAAAAATAAATAATTCTAAAAAAAAAATTTTTTTAATTTTTTAAATTCTTATTAATCTTTATATATATGTAATTTTTTAACATAATTATTGCTGTGAAAATATAAATTAAAAGCTTGGAATGAGAAAAGAATATGTATTATCTTTATATAGTTTTTTAATATTTACACATTTCTCACATCCTTTTCTTATATGATTATCTTAGAACATACCAATAGGTTTACAATGATCTTATGAATAATGTTATCAATATTCATTTCTCTATATTAAATATGAAAATATTCTTTAAAAACATTCTATTTTGTAATAAATTCAATATTTAAAAATTTTGTATTGGTTCAGAACATATTCTTTTAAAAATATATAGGTAAATTGATTCTTTAGTCTTCTCATTAACTCGAATGTTTGTTCAAAAATGCTGTTATGCATGTCACACATTGATTATAGGCTTTCTGAAATCCTGCACTATCGCTGTCCTGTAAAAAGATCATGAGAATAATTCAATGTATCTTCAATTTTTGTTTTCTAATTCTATAAACGCCAAAAGGTGACGTACGTAATACGGATCTCGTATTATAATTGTTCCGCTTGGATTATAACTTCCTAGAAGTTCCACTTTTGCTTGGGAAGTCATTGGTTTTCTACTAAGTAAATCTTTAATGTTTTCCTGATCCATACCAAATATCCAATCATATTTGTTGAAGTCGTCTAGTTCGATCTGTATGTAATTAAAGATATTTAGATATAAAATATAGTATATAGTAATACAATATATATTAATTCCATGATTTAATGATTCTAAATAAATATTGAATAATTCATCTAATTACAATTCATCTAATTACAAATTATCTAATTATAATGATTTATTTTTTCACAAAAATTTAATCACTATTCAGAGCATAGAAAACCCAAGCTATAATTGCTATTACAATAATAATAAAATGTCGTAATAATAAAATTTTTATGTTTATTCTTGAAAATACAAAATCTTACTTTGCGTGCTGTATGAGAATAATCAGCGATTCCATTTTCTGTTAGCGTATCCCGGGCTCTAATATCTGGTTTTTTACCTGTATGGTATCCAATAATGGCAGCGCTTTCTACCTTCCACTGATCTTGCAAACCTCTCTTCTTCACTTCATTCTGAAATACAGCCTCTGCTATAGGCGAACGACAAATATTGCCTGTAATATAAAATAAATCATTAATTAATAACACAAATATAGCTTATTTATATTTTGTATTACGTTTATTAGAAAATATCTATATATATTTATATATATATATATATATATATATATATATATATATATATATATATATATATATATATATATATTAAATAATATATATTT
>Ga0157364_1002817_pt1 | contig 16563 bp, 5 predicted proteins | sample AttsexASBM2_FD_111476 | JGI IMG/M metagenome (GOLD analysis project Ga0157364, IMG submission 111476) | Fungus gardens microbial communities from leaf cutter ant in Ribeirão Preto, State of São Paulo, Brazil - Atta sexdens ASBM2 | ecosystem: Host-associated > Fungi > Mycelium > Unclassified ... | reverse complement strand
AGTTCAATAAGAGTTATCTTCGTCGATTATCAGACTAGTGAATTACAGTGTAACTACTAGTCTTATATACAAACAGATAGTATAGGAGATGCTTGGGGTTTCAGTGTTGAAACACTGACAGGGGTAACTCCATCATGGAAGACCGAGTTGAATAGAAGTATCCCCACTGTGGAAGACGGAATATCTGGAGGGTTGCAGCACCACTATAAGACGTGTTGCGAGAAAGGTGGCCACTGTGGAAGGCGGGCTTGTATGTTTTGGAGATGACTTCACTGTGGAGATGTAATTTCCAGATGGGTGGACTTGCATATGACAATATATAGGATAACATTATTATTCTGAAACTTTCTATGTCCTTCTATGTGACATGTGATTATGTAACCATAACTAATGAAAGCTTCATGTGACTTGTGACAGTCATATGTAACATCATGCTAACCCCTAACTCTAAGTCTAAAAAATAAAATAAAATAAATAGAGTCTACCATCTTTGACTTTGATAGAGCTCTCCAAGAGACAGATGTTTAGCTTAGTGTACAAATAAAGATTACAAGTACTAATATACTAACTGATATATCTTAACATTCAAAACTATTAGTAATTTTGGAAGACTAGTTTCAAGGTTTTCCATTTATCTAGATTTTTGGCTATCTATAAATAAGAACCTGCTATTATTTTGAGATAAGATCTATATCCCAAATACCACAGACCTCTGTAAAAGAGTGATTATACTATACTATGATTTATAGACTATTCCAAAGAGTATAGTAACTTTACTACAGACTGATAGAGTTCTTAAGTAGCTCTTGCCACTAGTTTCTTATATTCACTGAGCCAACTTCTATGTTTAACATCCTTCAACAGCACCTTCTCTTTGTCTTTTACAGCCAAGTCTTCTAGTATCTGAATATTGAGAAATTTTATGTTAGAGTAATTAGTAAAGTCTATAGTATTTATATGAACTTGAATCATCTCCAAAAAGTCTGAAGTGAGTTGGTATAACAAATAGGTATAACAAATAAGTATAAGCAACATATACCTCTAGGAAGTTCTAAGAAAATAGAATAAAGATATCTAAAAATAACGACCATTTTAAATACTAAGAGAGTCTATTCCAATCTAGTAGAATAGTGCTAATATAAGAGAAGAATAATAGTAGCTAGATAGTTAGAAACTTTAATGAAAATGACTAGAATACTATAGGAAGAAAGAAGAAAAAAATTATAGTAGATATATAGAAGAAGTTTAAAAACAGAGATTAACAATGTACTTATAGGGTTTAGCAGAGTTTGATAAGGTCACTTGAGAAAGACTGCAAGAGCTAGTGGAGTAGAGGAGTAATTGGTAAAGAGTAAAATTACTGTAAGGTTTGGTGGTGGAAGAGATAGATCTCCTTACATCCATCTCCTCTCCTAGATTGCTACACCTCAAAGTAATAGTGATAGAGCAAAATGTGATAACTAAGAACTCTATTACTCTATTTAGTACAAATATCTCTAAAGCATTCTTTTAAGAGTTTTCTTTCAAACTAAAGATTTTTCACTTAGAGTATGACTAGTACTATAACATTATATCCACTATCTTGGATATCCAGCTATTTTTGTTAGGGAATACTATCAATGTTATACACAGATATAGGTCTTAAAAGCTTGTAAATATTTAGGTAATGCTTTTCTTCAAAACGTCAATTGATGAAGATTCCAGTAGTACTAGAGTTGACTAATGTTTGTACAGAAATAGCTTCCACAGTTTTGGTGGTTTTCAAAGAGATAGAGAAGTATAGAAAAACTTTTTATTATTACAAACTCAAGATCTTAGAGTTGGTCAAGCAAATAAATCTTATATTGGGTTAACACAAGAGAACTTGATAGAGAGCTCTGTACAGGATCATCTACCTTATATAATAAAACCTAATAGTCTATGCTCTATTACTTTAGCCTACCCTAAATAACCATGTATTTTTCTTAAGATCAACATGTATATAACATGTTATATGATATCATTCCTTCTAGATCCTTCTACTGTCTTCCATCATGTGACAGTGTAACCATGACAGTATTGTAATGTGATATTTTGTGATGGTAACTTGTGATGTCATGCTGAACCCTAACTCTAAGTTCAAAACTAGAAAAAATAAATCAAAAAGAAGATGAAGATGGAAAAGAAAAATAAATAAAGTCTACTTTTTGCCACTCTGATATCTATATACATTGAAAGTACTGATCATGGAGTAGAGTAAGAGCCTTTTTTCCTACTTGGGTATTTAGCATAGGCCACAGAGATAAGACAAACAGGTGTATTAGAGAGTTTACTGTCAATTTCAGTATATTCTTCTATGTTGAGTATAGCAAACTTATTTAAAAGTGGTCAGAGTACTCAATTTAACATGTTCAAATTTTCTATAAGTTCCTACCATTACTCAGTGGTTAATTGCCAGATATCCAACCTCACTGGATACTCATAGACTATATGGTTTAGACCTCTATAGTAGTAACATTCTTTAATAGAGGTGAAGCAGGATTTCTGGACAGCATCTATGTTCATGGGAATACTAGAAAGAAGTACTGGTGTAGGCTGGCATAAAGATGGTAATTTTGCAGATAGCTGCTGCTTAAGAACAGAAATAACTAACAAATCTTACAGTGTTTGAAGATTGAAGATGGGTACCAGAATATTATGTTAGGTCAACTAGAACACTTTATTTGCCTATTTAGCCTGATCTATCTATGTTACAGCATCAAACCATGTAGAAAGGTCTATATTCTTTGGTTTTCCTACTATCAGGGTTGCAATCTAGTTATAAATTGCAGTTCTAAGTCCACAGTAGAATTTGATAACTATAGTATAAGATTAGTATAGCTAGCTTTTGAAATCAAGATTTGAAACTTATCTATGTAATTCTCTACTACATGTATCTCTTGGTAATATACTGTTTCCTCCAGTTTGTTGATGGCCTCTGCTGTAGCATTGACTAGGAAGAAGTATTTCTAAAAGAGCTATTTGAACTTTGACCAAGTAGTAATAAGAAAGGTACCTGTAGTTAACTTCTCATGGAAGATTTCTTCAGACTATTTCAAAGTATAACTGCTTCTAAAGAATAAAAGGGCCCAAATAATCTTGTCTTGGTCATAGGTAAGCTCATGTCCTTTAGAGTAGGCTAGGTTTAGTATAGTATAGACCATTAGCCAAGTGTATATATATAAGGTAGACACTCTGTAACTGGAACTTCATTGAGTTCTCTTATGTTAATCCTAATACAAGGTTTTTTTGTGAACTTCACTCTATAAGTCTTCAATCACAACACCCTTAATTGCATACTAAAGAATTCAAAGGAAACAATATTAACTTCAGAAATCAAAAGAAGGTGTAGAAACAATAATATAGAATAAGATTAAAACACATAAAACTCTTAAAAAGGCTCTCAGGAATGTGAAAGAATAGAGTTAGAAAGAATATTAAAATGAATACACAAATAACATCTGCTTGCAAATGCTTTCCCTTGCTAACATACTCTTCAATAGTGAATCTTACATTGTGTAACAAGATTCTTAGGAGCTTCCAACAACACTATCTATTCCAGATAATGCATCTCAAAGATATTCCTTAAGTCAAACCTTATAACTGAAAATACTAACTGATACTTATCTTGCCAACCTTTCCCAAACTGCTAGAACTCTTGAAAACTTGTCTGAAAGTGATAGCAGGTACTAATAATACTCATTTGATAAAATAGAGATTAAACTACTCTTAAGTGGGAGAATTCAGATGGAGTCCTCTTTTTTTTCCTTCTCTACTTATAGCTTATATATTAGTCTAAAAATACAAAGAATAAATCTAAAGAATAAAGACTGAAACTATAAGAAAAATTTCTAAAATCTTGTGATCACATGATTATCTCTCTATTTGCAATCTGACATCAAACTAATAATTGTTTCCTGCTTACAAGTATCTATTCCATTCTTTCTTAACCATTTTTATGAACTACCACTACTCACAAATTCATTCTAAACTTCATCAGCTTCTGATCTACTGTTTTCCTGTCTTATCTAACTATCCAAATATTTGTAACTATACAAAGTATTCTTATAAGTGCTCATACTTTGTAACTATTTTTTATAAGTACAGTGTGTTAGAGTTGAAGATGGTGGACTCTATTTATTTCTCTCTCACTTTTATTTTATTTTTTGTTTATTTTTATTTTTATTTTGAGAGCCAGAGTTAGGGTTTTGTATGACTTGGTATTACACATTAGTCACAGTCACATGACACCATAATAGTCACATGGTCATATGGTCACATATTATGAGAGAAGATAGTAAAAGATTCTAGAAAAATAATATTATACAGTATGTTATACATGTAGTTATTTAGGATAGGCTGATATAAACCATTAGTTTTAGTTCTTATTCTTGATCCACTCTAAGATCTTGAGTTTGTAACACAGTAGTGCTTCTTATCTCTGAAGACTTTATCTTTCAAAGGTCCAGTTTTATTAATAGCTATTATACTGTCTCTTGAGGTGTTATCTAGCAATATAGAGTCTTCTTGCTAATATCTTCAAAAAGGACTTAAATGCTTAAAAATCCTATAAGAGTATATTCTTTCTTGAAGAAGCATTTTCCAGTATAACATCATTATAGAAGACTGAGTTCAATAAGAGTATGTAATTATTGCATTACCACCACAGGGATATGTTACAAGAAGTGTGGCTGTTATAGAGAATGGACTTTTACTGGAATTATTAGGAATATATTGCTGCTATAGAAAACTGTCTTTTAAATAGGTAAACTTAGTATATGATACTAGTAGAGTCTGTAAGGTTTCATAAACTTTAACAACCTCCAGGAAGTCCTAATTTTATTGGCATAACAAATAAGTACAAATTGTACACATCTCTAGGAAGTCTTAAGAAAACAGAATAGAAACTTCTGAAAGTAGTAACTATCTTAAATACCAATAAAGTCTATTCCAATCTAGTAGAATAGTACTAATATTAGAAAAGAATGATAGCCAAATTATTAGAAACTCTGATGGAAATTTTTAAGACTCTACCAGAAGAAGAAAGAAGAGGATTTATAGTGGATGTATCTGAAGGGTTTGAGAGTAGAGGTCAGTAGTTGGCTTGCAGAGTTCAATGAGGTTCAGCAGAGTTACTCAATTTCATATTCTGTTCTAACCACATCTGTCCCAATCCATAGATAATCTCTTCTTCCTCATCTATACTCTCTAATCTCTTCTAGTACAAATCACACTTTTCTATTTTATCTAAGATGTCCTTACTAGTCTTTATTAACTCTATAGACCCCTATTCTCTGACATCTGAGAATTACTAGAAATCAGAGTAACTTACTTAAATAACCTTCATTTTAGATAACTACCCTAGATAGCATACTTAGTATATAATCCAGTAGTTTAGACTATACTAGTTATCCTGAAAATTAACTAAAACTGACACCCACTTCCAGTGTTGGCAACAATATATCTTGCTATCTCTAGTGGTTTTCCACCTACTAAGTCTCTAAGTCTCATTCTGAAATATATGACTAGTATGATTAGTAGAGGCATAGCATATTAACTAAAGCCAAAGGTTATTCTGACCTATCTTTTATATTCTTGGATAATGTATTAACTACTTATCTAGACTTTCAAAATATCCCATTGTATCTCAGATAACAAAGTATGAACCACATCTAATACTTGAGAAAAATATTGAAAAGCATTTTACTTCATACCATTATCTTATTCTCTATTGTTGCTCATACTTCTAAGCTCTCCACCACAGAACTTACAATTGGTAAGTGGTTGTTAGTTGTTTATACTACATCATGCTGCTATATATTCTGTTTCTCTAACAGATTATAGGCCTTAGCTGCCTTGATCTCTAGTTAGCACTTTTTTAGGCTATTTTCTATTGATGAGAAGAACTTAACTGACTTTACTAGTAAGCTGACACTTTATTTGTTACAACTTAAAGACCTTAGAGTAGGTTAATGGGGAGAACCTTACATTAAGGTTAACGCAAGAGAACTTGATAGAGAATTCTGTACATGATTGTCTACCTTATATACTAAGCTATCATGGTCTGTGATATCACTTTTCTAGCCTATCCTAAATAACCATGTGTTGCACATATTGTATGACATCATTCTTTCAGATCTTTCTACATCCTTTTCTATGGTTTTATGACTTGTGGCTGTGTCATATGATGTGACTGATGTGTGACCATGTGACCATGATGTCACTTTAACCCTAACCCTAGATCAAAATAAAGAAAATAAAAGGAAAAATAAAAAGAAAAAGAAATTTAAATAAAAAAGTTAGCATCTAGGCTTTGCATATCTGACATTATTACTTCTAGGCCTGTTGTAGATTGAGCTGATCTAAAATTGCTTCATGTTTACAAGATCCCTCTTACATCTTATATATATGATCTTCATTGATAGTAATAGCCAACTTTTGTGCTACTTTTCTTAAGTTTACTAGCTCTGCTAACTACTCTTTCTGGGAAATTTGTGTTAAATCAACTCTTACTCTCATGACCTACCCTAGTGTTGTCTTCACTGCTAAAGACATGTTAAGTACTTCAATACTCTCTCAGACTACTAATATGAATCAGATAGCCAGGAAAAAATTTCTAAGCTCCCAAGCCTTGGCTGTTCTTAATTTCACTTTGCCAAATAATTTTTTAATATATAATTAGCCTAATACTGAAGCTCTTTAGACTTACTTGCAAACTCTTATAGGGATATCTGGTCCAATGTCAGTCTTTACTAACTATCAGAGAATAATTTTATTCCAAATATCTAGCAATCAGGACCTTGTTTCCTAGATCACTGAGCTTAATTCTTTTTATACAAGACTCTATGGAAATAATTATAATTGCAATGTTTCTCCTTCCTTACAGATTAATAGTTTACTAAATTTCTTGACTCAGTCTACCCAATCTATGCAAACTGTTCTTAAATATATATATATGGCTCCAAGTCAAAGCAAATTTGACTTGTCTAACTTATCAATTGCTGTAAATCTCTCTAAATATAAAAGGCACTATGTTTTTTGTGTAAGAGTAAAAAAACATCTTATGGCAGCTTTTATGAAGATGAATAGTTTCCAGACTCTGGTGCCTCTGCCTACTTTGTTCCATTTAAGTCTAACTTTGTTGATATGAATTTGAGTAATTATGGTCAAGTTAAGACTACAAACTCAAAAGCACCATTATTTATAGTTGCTTCTGGTACTATTCTAATTGAACATGAAATATTTGATCCTGAGAAATAGACTATTAAAGTTACTGTATTAAAACAATGGTCAGTATATTGTGTCTCTAGCATACAAATGTGTCTTCTCTCTACTGGACAAATTCTTTAGTTTGGATTGAGAGTAGAATGTAATAAAAGTGGTTCTACTTTCCACAATAAGTCTGGTGATGCTATGCTATTAGCTATTTCTAACCTTTGGGATAATATTCAGATTATAAAGACTTATATTCTTAAGCATAATCCAGTGAGTCTTAAAACAAAATATTTGGAATTTAAGACTTTACATCATAATTTTGGACATACATCTGATGAAGTCATGCATCATGTCCTTGACAATGTTGAAAATATAAAGAAGATCTATTTTCCAACACAAAAAATGTGTCTATCATAGCTATACTCTTAGAAAGATGTACTTATGGAGTTTCTCTGAGAATCTTGTTTGCTTCAGTAAGCCTCTATAATTAATTCACTCAGATCTCCTTGAGCTTCCCACCTTGTCTTATATACAAGTGGGTGATTACATTCCCTAACAACTATTTTTTCTATTACAATATTATTTTCCTATGCAAAAAATCTAAAACTACAGAAGTAATTAAGCCAATTTCTTAGATGTGGTCAAATACAACTTTCCATCCTGTAAAGGGATTGTACACTGATAATATGAGAGAATATATAACATCAGAATTGCAATTTTTTCTAAGAGAGTAAGAGATTATCTATAAGACTAGTATTTTATATGTACACTAATAAAATGGTTATACTGAACAATTGAACCACATATTGTTTGAAAAGATGCAGTCAATGCAAATAGAAGCATGCCTACCAGATTCTTGGTGGGAGTTTGCTATTACAGCTACAACTTATGTATATAATCCCCATGTTTTTTGTTGTAAAGTATATGTATATCTCTCCAATAAAGTTTATACCAATAAACTTGCACTATATTAGAATTGATGATATTTATCAGGTATAAGAATAATAGTTATCACTTTATACACTATATACAATAAAATGTTATTTTCTGTTTCACACATGCTATCTTCAACAAGAAATTCTTTTCTAAATACACTAACTCTCATGTAAAAGAATACAAATTATATAATAAGTTATTGAACAAAATAAGTTTAGAGATAGAGTTATCAGTGTCTAAACCTTTTGAAAAAGATAGACTTACTCCAGTATCTATTCCATATATACTCATTCTCTCTATTTAAAACAATTCTCCTCTCTATTCTTCTTTATCTTTTCTTTCTTATAAGTCTTTATCTTTTTCACCTGCTCTAGTATCTAAAAAGCCCATAGTAGAGATTGATAATGTTGATAATGTTAACTCTGATATTGAAATACAACCTCTCAGTATTGTGGCAACCACTAATCTAAAAACAACCAATAGACCACTAAGTAAACTTAAGAGTGAAGTATTTCATAGAGATTATAAGAGAACTTGACAAAGAGTTCCCAATACATTCTTACACTATTTATACAAGTATACATAGTCTGTGTAAATAATAAGTAATCCTACCCTAATGTTCATGCTTCTGCCATAAGTGCACAGTATGTATATAATGAGGTGAACATACTGTTAATATTGTCAGATATGTAAAGCCTGAATGCTAGCTTTTTTATTTAATTCCCTTTTCTTTTTCTTTTTATTTTATTTTATTTATTCAGATCTAGGGTTAGGGTTATAGTGATGTCACAATCACACTGTCACACATCAGTCACATCAGATGACATGGTCATAGTAATAGTCACAAGTCATGAGGTCACAGAGAAGGATATAGAAGGGTCTAGAAGGATGACATCATATTATCAGAGTTGTGAATGATGGACTTTTTCTTTGTCTTTTATTTTCCTTTATTTTATTCTTGAGTTTCTTTTTTTTTATTTGGATATAGGTGAAGAAGACAAAATGTGATGTCACATGTCACAGTTACAGTCACATCAGTCACATGCTCATGTGATATGATGGAACAACATAGAAGATTCTAGAAACAATAATGTCATATGGCATAGTTAACATATGTTAATCTCAAAGCAAACACATGGTCATTAGGATAGAGCTAAAAGAGTAGAGCATAGACCATCATTAGTTTGTATATAAGGTAGATATTTTGTACTTAGGAACTCTATCGAGTTCTCTTATGTTGCTCAATACAAGAGTGTTCTTTTACTTTATACAGAGCTTAAGTCATAATACATATGATATATACAACACATGTTGACCTTAAGGTGAACACATAGTCATTTAGGATAGGCTAGGAAAGTAGTAGCATGGACCCTAATAGTTTAGTATATAAGGTAGACAATCTTGTACAGAGTTCTTTATTGAGTTCTCTTATGTTAACCCAATACAAGGTTTATTTGCTTGACTAACTCTAAGGTCTTGAGTTTGTAACAAATATATACCTTGACATCATTCTTCTAGTCTCTTCTCCCAGAATTGAGGTCTATAACATCATGTCATGTGATGTATCATGTGACCACAGTCATATCCCTTTTCATTGTCTAAGAAAAAGAAAAAAGAAAAGAAAAGAAAAATTAAATCAAGAAAAATAGATAGAAAAAAGAAAAAAGTTCAAGTCCAAGTGCACCATAACACTCAGCCTGCTCTATAGACACCACAAGAAGGTTCTGAATTGAAAATATCTAAGTATCAAACTCAGATACCCTTTAGAGAAGTAAATATTTATAGGGAATAAAAACATTTTACCAATGTAATCCTTTATGGAAACCAAGGAGAAGGTTTTCTAACTCAAATATGGTATACAATAGGCATTAAAATACTTATCAGGAATCATGAAAAATATATCAAAATATACAAAAAATTCTTTGATAATCTACTGTCTAAAATGATAAAAGTTGATTACTTATATAAATTATACAATCATTGAAATAAATGGAATTCTATATAATATTCAATAGGAAGGCCAATATCCAATTATTGTTAATAATGATAGGGATAAAATGAACATTTCACATTCTGCAGGTGAATTAGCTAAGCTAGCTATAACTAGCTGCTTGGCATGTCTTGCAAGAGAAGGAGGAGTAGAGTAAATTCACTTTCTCTTAGTACAATATACAGCAGAGTCTCATCCAATTTCCAAAAACCTTGGAGATATCAGAATATCTTTGAAGTTATAGACTTTTCTAAAAAACAGAAAGCAATTAATCTCTCCAGTTGTCTACTATGAGATAGCATACCTATTTATGGCCCTTGAAGATTGGAATATCCATAATATTGATGTAAAAACTACTTATATAGTAATCTGGATAAGGAAATCTACATAGAGTAACCCAAAGATTTCAAGCTACCTGATAAAGAATAGAAAGTCTAGCAACTTTGCAAAGCATTATATAGCCTTAAGCAATCTAGCTTATCTTGGTGGTAGACTATAACTAAGTCAATATTAGCTCTAGGATTTAAGTGATGTAAATCTGATGCTAGTGTATACTACTTTATTGATAAAAAGACTAGAGAGCTTGTTATAGCAATTGTTTATGTTAATAATATCTACTTTATAGGTTCAAAAGATTTTCTGCTTCTCTTAGAGTTGAAGCAAAAATTTATAACAAATAGAAATGTTATGACCTTGGAGAGGTCAAAGAGTTTCTTAGAATACATATAAGTTGTAATTACAAGGATCAAAAAATATTTGTAGACCAATTTGAGTACTTGGACAGAGTTCTAGTGTGCTTTAACATAGCAACTAACCCAACAAGTACTCCATTACTATATGTTTAAACCTAATGATAAGCAGCATGATCCCAGTTTTTATCAAAAGTATTAGTAATTGATTGGATCTCTGATATATCTGGTAATTGGCTCACATTCTGATATAGAATTTGCTTAAGTCAAGCTTATCCAGAAAATAGCAAACCCCTTGAATAAATATTATTGAGCTGAATTGCATCTCTGTAGATATTTGCTTAACATTTGCAAGTACTATATAGTCTATAACAGACTTAGCAATGAGTTTGCTATAGCACACTCCAGCTTAGACTGGGCATAAAATTCAAAATCTTGTAAATCTGTGACTAGTTACTTTATTCTCATAGCTCACAGAGTGACATCCTAAATGAGTCTTGTCTTCAACTGAGGCTAAGTACATAACTTTTTGCTGATTGTGGTTATCAACTCATTTAAATAAGAAACCTCTCCAATGAAATTAGTTCTAATATTCTGATTTCTCATCTCTATAGTAATAATCTTGGTTCACTTTTTTAGGAATTCAATCTTATACAAAAGAAGTGCTCCAAATACATTAATATTTGCTATCACTATGTAAGAGATTTAATTGAGAACAAATAAATCAAACCATATCATATTGATGGAAAAATAATTCTGCTGATATATTGACTAAAAATCTTGGTCAAGTCTTATTCAGTTGTTTCTGTCTATTTCTTAGCTTATAAATACTCTAAGTTTATCTGCTTATGCTTTTGTTGCTTAATCACTAATGTCTTAAGTAAGAAGGAGTATTACAAAGTATTTCACTTAGTAAGTGTTCATATCATGATTAATAGTTTGACTAATTAGGTAGTCAATATAAAATTTTTACATAGCTTGATTTATACTATTATCTTGTTCTTTATTATCACTTATGCTTCTAAGCTTACCACAACAGAAGTAAGACTTACTATTGGTAAGTAGTCATTAGTTGTTTATACTACACCATACTACTATACATTCTGTTCCTCCAACAGAAGACTATGAGGTCTAGCAAGGAGTACAGACTGATAGGAGTAAAAACACTGCAAAGCTTAGAGGTTAGAGACAGATTTGTAAGGGGACTAGTGTTGTGGCAACCACTAGACCAATGTCCAATAGCAGCACTACAAGTAAATCTCAAAGGTGGATATCTAGTGGTGAACATGATTTGTGTAATTCACAAGAGAACTCAACAGGAAACCACAAAAGTATTCTACCAACTATTTATATAAGTGTCCTTGGTCCATACTACGACTTCTCTACACCTACCCTAATGTCCATGCCCTGTTCTCATGTCCATTACTTATCTACCATGCATCTACCTCAAGGCCAGCATACCGTATACATGTGCTCTAATGTCATACCCTAAACCCTACTCTTAATCTCTGTTATCTATGCATGCACCATGTGTACACCATAAGAAACCCATGCTGTTAACATATTCCTTGACATTACTCTATCTCTAGACTCTTCCCAATCCTTCTAGACCCTAGATCCTTTCAGACTGCTCTAGACTACTCTAAGCCTTATGATGTAATGTTATGTGACTTCCCAGTCACATGCCTTCTCTCTCTCATTGTAGACTAATAATATAACTACTATCTATATCTTATCTGTCCTTAAGTCTGTCCACACTTTCTCATCTTATAACAACTAGCTCTTCTGAGACTTTTATCTTTCACATTTTTTGGCTAATCTATGTTCCATGATTCTTTTCCATATCTGTACTCATCTACTTATTTACTTTCCTATGCTTCAAACCTCTTCAAGCTATACACCAATACTTCTAATTATCTGGATATATCATTTAACTCCTCTTTCTGATACTCTCTTGCTCTTTCACAATATTTTATGATCTTCCAAAGTCTACTAATATCATCTGCTTTCCTACACTCTGGTTCTCTTTTAATTTAGTCTCTCTATTCTGAACTGTTCTTGATTACTTAAGTATCATCATTCCTTGCTTATATAAACAGAATTATGACACATTAGAATGGAACTATTATTATATAGAGTAGTTATTATCTTTAGAAATCCCTATTCTGTTCTTTTAGAATTTCCTAAAAGTGAGTGTATAGTTCAGTATTTCTTAAATAATAGACTTAGATTTCCTAGAGATTTAGAATACTTTGCTCTTCCATCCAGTTGATATAATAAGATCTTCTTACACTTTCTAGAACAATCTTGGCTTTAGCTTATATACTATGCTATTTGCATGTTGCTTGGTTATAACTTTAGAGGTTGAAATAGATTTTAACAAAGAAAGTACTAATAGTGTTATGATTAAGTCTTAGAAATAAGATGAAAGCACACTTTTGTATTAAGTAGCACAAGAGAACTTAATAAAGTTCCAAGTTTATCTTGTATACTACAGACTGTGGTTTGTGCACACACTACAACTAACCTACCCTAATGTTCATGTACTTTCCATAAGGTCAACATGTTGTTACCATACTGTATGATATCATTTATTCCAGAATCTTCTATAATCTTCTCTATGTTATATGATTGTGTGACCTGTGACTGTGACAGGTGTTATGCTTTCATCATGCTCTATAACTTGTTTGATTATCACACCCTTTACCTAAGTCCAAAATAAAGAAAAGTGAAAATGAAAACCAAAAATAAAATAAAATAAAAATTGGAAAAGAAGAATAAAAGAGAAACAAAATAAAATAAAACCAAGTCCATCATTTACAACTTTTTTATATATTTTTAAATTGACAATTTATCACATAGTGTGTGAGAGTAGACCATGGTAGCTACTTTGTAATTATATACAAAAGAATCTAGCCTACATGAGAGAGAAAAGAAAAATAAAAAGAAACATAAGAGAAAGAAAGAAAGAAAAATAAGAAGGAAAAAGAGAGAGGGAAATTAAATAGCTCTACTACTAATTAGACTAAGTAATAGCTGTTTCGAATGAAAATACCCTACTGTTAAATTCTAGGAAAAGAATGAAATGACTTATTGAGTCTCTTCTCAGATTCCAATACATGTTAAACCTTTTACACTCATAAAGAATATGATACCTGGATTCTATGGGATAAGATTCACATAAACAACTAAAATCCTCTCTAGGGAAGAATCTTAGCCTGTATTTGCCAATTGGTGCATGATTGACGATTACTCTAGTCGCTCTTGTATATAGTGAATTTGAATACCTAAAAAATTTGAGCTATGACCTGCCCTTTGCATATGTAGGTTTAAGAACATTGTTCTCTTTATCACATAGATCAAGGAACTGCCGTCCTTTCAGGTCTAAAGCTTGAAAGGTCATTTTTCAGCTGAATAGGATACTATCACACTCACTTTTCTTGCTCAAGTCCCAAAATGATTTGCAAGGGAGTATTGGTTGAGGATGGAAGCATTTTGTTACCATATCTACAGCTTTGTAGAGTGATTACTCATAACAACTTGGGCATTCCCAAAATTGAACTGTTATTGTTATCAATAAAAATTTTTCTTAGCTCATTAGAGATAGCAGCTATATGAACTTGATATGGATATAGCAATAAGTCGAAAATCCTTCATGCAGCATGTAACAAGTCAGTGATGACTACAATCTTTGAGATGCCAGGAACATTAGTAGCCTGATTGATGCTATATCTGATAACAAACAGTTCAGTCTCTGACAATATGACATTCACAGCATGGTGGATTATTTTGATGACATCTTTGTTGTGGATATGGATGTGAGCAATGAACATGGAAATGTTGTTTTTGATACTGGTATCCATGATCACAAGAGCAATAGAGGAATCCAGTGAGGAAGAGATTGTTAAATTATTTAGTAATAGCAAACAAGCTTTAAAAGATTCATTGCTACTTTTTTTGAAGGAGTGAAAAGAGAAGTGATTAACAAAAATGTCAACTATTCTAGAACCAGGAGAAAATTCCTTGTTAAAAGGATCAAATGCTGGAAAGACTTCATTAAACCTGTCATCTATGTCAACAACTAAACCCTTAATCTTTGCTCTTTGGCATGGGATGAGAGAACTCAATGATAATTGATGAGGATCAGCATTGAAGAGAGGTCTTGCCTTGAGTAGCAATCTCAGAATATAGTTGTCTGGAAGTGTGTGAGTCCTAAGCTAAGCTCTGCCACTGAGTTTATGAAGGTATATATGGATAGGGATGAGACCTGCTATTGCTTTGATACCAAAGGATGGAGATGTTTGGAAAGCTCCTAAAATCCAAATTGCAGCTCTCCTCTACATCCTATTTAGAACTTTGAGAGGATACAACAAAGGTGTCTTATTGTAGTGCCAAAGTTGGAAACTAAAGAGTGATGGAGAAGACACAACTTCTGTATAGAAGTTGTTTTTGATGAGGTATGAGACCACAATTCAAATTTCCAAGGATTTTCATGCATTTGACAGTCAAAATTGCCTTGTTCACATAGTGATTGATGTGATAATGAAACAATAGTTTCTTATAGAAGTAGAAACCTAGATATTTTTATGTATTCTTGGAACAAAGTATAGGATCTCCCAAAGCTGAGAGATTGAGTAGAGAAGGGTTGAATGCACCAGTCAACCTAGAAAAATGGAATACCTCCATTTTGTTGTGTTCCAGAATAAGACCAAATTTTTCCAGAAGAGAAGAGGTAACTTTATAACCACAAAAGAGAAAATTGTTTAAGATTGTTAGAGATTTGTTCTAGACTATAAGAAGTCCATCATCAACAAATAAAGCAGATAAAATGGGGGAGAGGGCAGAGCTCTAACCAACTCCAATATCAACATTGAAAAAAGAAGATGAAAAACTGTTCCAAAAATACTGAGTCTTTCTTCCTACTAAATAATTAGATGGAAAAAATTGAGTAATATTGAATGCAAGAGTGCTCATTATTTTCTGTTTGACCCATCCCAAACAAATGAAATGTGTAAGTGCAATACCTGTATCCAATGTTGATCTTTGTTTCAAGCTACCTAGTTGACTTGGATAAATGAAGTTATTTGATATCAAGTGAAACTGAAGTCTGTCACCTATAACTTTTTCAATAAGCTTTCCTAAATTGTTGAGAAGTATAATAGATCTGAAAGATTTAGGGAAGTCATATGACTACTTGTTGGGCTTTGGAATGATAATAGATATGGATACTTTGAAATGAGATGGCCAATGACCTAACTCAAAACACACATCAGCAATATTAATAATTCTTTTCAAACATGAATTGTTTTTGATGATACACTTAAGGTACCTCCAAGATAGTTTGTCAGGACTTGAAGTTAATGAATTGTTGTATTTGGCAACAGAACTAATGAATTCTTCCATGGAGAATGGGACACATACCAAAGAATATTTGTTTGAAATCTCATTTGATACTTTGAAGTTGACTTGGTAATTTTGAGTTGTGTTGAAAGATGAATGAAGGACATTCTATAGTTTCTCAATTTTTATACATGGTCTACTATTATGTTTGATTGCTTCAATGGCAGGCAGTGTTGTGATGACCACTTATCCAATGATAAATGATAGCACAGGGCAGTAAATCTCAAAGATGGATATAATGTGGGGAATTTACAAGAGAACTCGACAAGGAGCCTCTTCTTAATTAGAGTCCTATTTATACAAATGTCTCCTGGT
>Ga0157364_1002816_pt1 | contig 16567 bp, 8 predicted proteins | sample AttsexASBM2_FD_111476 | JGI IMG/M metagenome (GOLD analysis project Ga0157364, IMG submission 111476) | Fungus gardens microbial communities from leaf cutter ant in Ribeirão Preto, State of São Paulo, Brazil - Atta sexdens ASBM2 | ecosystem: Host-associated > Fungi > Mycelium > Unclassified ... | reverse complement strand
TTTCTGTTTTACTGCGCTATGATAGGAATCAGAAGACACGGTAGTATCTCCGTGCTAAGCGCAATGACACTACCGTGATTGTAATTACAAATTTTACAGTTTTTCCAACTTTCTTAGGTCTCTATACAAATTAGTTCTTTATAGATAATAAAGAGCAAAGAATAAAGATAAATTCGGAAAAATTACGAAAATTGCAAGCTTCGAAAATAGTGGTTCATTGTTCATCGTTTTAACATATCTATTACATTTAGTGACAGTTATAGATATGTTATCTTAGGATGTATTTTATCTTAGGATATATTTTTTATTTTTTGTTCACACATTTAGAATGATACTATTGCCCGGGATATTTTCTTAATGTCTCAAAATAAGAATATATTAATAATATATTTCATGTAAATTTAATTTTTTACACTAAATCTACAAAACTAATAAATGATCTAATTAAATATTTTAGTAAATCATTACACGTATATCTCGGATAATAATCCAGAGTCAAGTTATTTGCTATGCAAATTGATCTCTATTTTTTAGAAAATAAAGGAAAATAAAAAACTTTTAATTATCATGCTATTCTTATTTATCTCGATCTTGTTAATAATAAGTTGGATATGCGATACTTCGACAGTGATGTATCATGCATTCCTAGTTGCAATATATTTTTCAAGCTTCATTTTGTTCCCGGAAATCGAAACGACGATTAATCGTCAAGTTTTCTTCAACTGATTTGTACTCATTCTAAAATAATTATAGAAATTAAAATCTTTCAATTTTGATTTCGTGATTGATGCAAAGTAAAACTTCATTTTCAATATCAAATGTTGGGCGCTACTCATTTTTTTTATATTGCATATTTTTTATATTGTTTTTGTTTTCCATATAATATATCACGATCAGTTACTGCGGCTGTATGTCATCTTTTAATCTTTAATTCTATAAGAATGAACTTGTATATATGTTTAAACTTCACATAATTCAAGTATTCATTATCCATGTCTTACGGTCAATGCGATGCTACAAATGCTTTCTTGATTAGTCACTTTGTTAAATTCTTTCTTCTGATTGATCAAGCAAACACTTCAAGGCATTAGCATGTTGGGCGCGTTCAAATTAACAAAGCGGCCTGCTCGCCAAGTAAATAAATATAATTGGTTGTTTCTTATAGATTCAACCTCAATCTCACTGCTATTGGATGTTCCAAAATTTGCTGCCTGTACTGAAAATCTATAGTGCATGTGACGTAAACTGTAGCATTTTCAGCGCTGGCAATAAATTTAGAACACAGCTGATAGTTGATTAATTTACCCACTGATTAATTATTAGAATTTAAGAGGATTTCTTTAATGCGACATGAATGTTGTGCTTGTAACTGGCGGTACCGGACTCGTTGGTAGAGCAATTCAAAATGTTATCGAGAATGACAAAAGAGAAAATGAAAAATGGATATTTGTTGGATCCAAAGATGCAGATTTGGGGTAAGTTAGGTTAAGTGACTAAGATTAAATCAACCAAATGCTTAATGGGATTGCAAAACGCTATGTATGTGATATTTATTTTAACCTAATGACTTTTGCAGTGATAAAGAGAGCACACGGAAGTTATTCGAGCATCATAAACCGACACATGTCATTCACTTAGCTGCTATGGTTGGTGGTCTCTTCCACAATATGTCACATAATTTAGACTTTCTGGTAAATATTACGAAGAATATATCTTTCATTATTTGTGTATCAATTTATTATATTGTAGCTTTAATCGTAATTTCAATATCTTTTATTGCAGCGGAACAATATACATATGAATGATAATGTTCTGCACACTGCTTACGAGAACAATGTCGTGAAGGTTGTCTCGTGCCTTTCTACCTGTATATTTCCTGATAAAATATCTTATCCAATAGACGAAACTATGGTAGTAACATACATTAGATGGCTATAATTAATGTGTATGTAGGGCAGTACATGTACCATACAAATTAATTATGTATTACAGGTTCACAATGGACCACCACATTCCTCGAATTATGGTTATAGTCATGCCAAGCGACTTATAGATATTGCTAACAGAGGTTACTATGATCAGCACAGCAGGCTATATACCAGTGTGATTCCTTGCAATGTATTCGGTCCACACGATAATTTTCATCCTAATGATAGTCATGTAATACCTGGTTTAATGCGAAGACTTTATGACTTGTGTAAAGATGGTATGGAAAAAGCATCAATATTTTGATTATGAAAATAAATTTTATGTATAAACATCATTTGAATTTCTTATCAAATTAGTATTTTAATTAGGAAATACAGAAGATAAAGTGTTCACTGTATTGGGCTCTGGTAAACCTTTAAGGCAATTCATCTACAGCATAGACTTAGCAAAATTAATAATTTGGGTGTTGTGGGAATATGATTCTGTAGAACCAATTATACTATCAGGTAATTATTCATTTAGATATAGTATTATTTCCCTAATTTTTTTTTAACTTTTTAGTAAACATTATTTATCAATAATTTTATAGCTGCTACTATTTTTACTATACTACTGTCGGCAACATAGGATCTTTAAAGTCATCATTAACTAATATTTTAACTAGTAGGTGAATGTTACTAGTGGATAAATTTAAATCTGTAAAGAATAAGTAAAATTTAATTTTTATTTTCTGATGATTAAACGTTAAAAACTTAGTGTATAAGAATACTAGAATTTTTTTAGATTTATATAACCTGCAGTTAAAAGAATTTCCTCTATTTCTCGAAGACTTCTGTGGAAGAAATAATGTTCCATGTTGTCGACAGAAGATTAAACAATATTATAATATTGCAATTATCAGTGTTGTATAACTTTATCATGGAAATTGTGAAAGAAAAATGATAATTTTTAGTGGATGAAGCACAAGAAAAATCGATAGCACAAGTGGCAGAGACTTTGGCGCAAACTTTCAACTTTAAGGGAAAAGTGATGTATGATACATCGGCAGCGGATGGACAATTCAAAAAAACAGCAAGCAATGCAAAATTACGAAAGTACTTGCCTGACTTTCAATTTACACCTTTTAAACAAGCGATTAAAGAGACTGTTGATTGGTATATAAAAAACTATGATCAAGCGAGGAATTAAAACCGAGGTTGCAAATTGTTATTATAATCTTGCGATAATTTATATTTTAAAATATGAAGTATAGGTCACTAGAATTCAGATATACCAATGCTAAATAATGTAAGTTGTTATTAAGAATGAATGAAAAATGATAAAAATGTACTGAAGATTGAGTAGTATGTATATTAATTATATAATTTTATTATAATGTAAAAAGTTATTTTTGAAGTAAATTATCTTTATAAAACATAGCATTTATTACTCAGGAAGAACGAGTTCAAAGCTTTTTGTCCACCTTTATAGTTCGAGCTCAATCAAGGTTCCTAAAATCCACAGTAATTTCGGTGAGTATTTTCAAACTGTTAAATAAACATTAGAGGATACGTGAATATTTTTATTGATCTGGAAAGTTATCTACCAATGCGCATACTAAACATAGATTCAGACGAACACCTGCGGCAGTGCATTTATTTTCGCTCGTTCGTAGCACTCCTAAAGTATATTTTAGGTCAGTTTGCGCATAAATTTGATTAGATCGCTTTATGATGCGATTTATTGACTGCCACAATGTGAAATGCAAACGAATTTTCAATTTTCGTAAATTATTATATGTAAGCAGAAAATTTTGTTTTAAATTTTTAATTAGTAATATCGAGAATTTCTCTTTTTTTAATTCTTAATGTATTTATATATGTATGTACATATATATATATATATATATATATATATATGTTTTATATATATTTTATAACTTTTTGCTTTTTATTATAATTTTCTGATAGATCTTGGAGTCTATTTTTCTTAATGAAAGTGGTTTCTTTTAATTAAAAAAGAATGAATAAATAAATAAATAAAACTATTCTAACTTCTGCTCATTAGCAAATTTTTAATTTGAGATTTAATTAATTTTTAATAAAATATCTGAAATGTCGCATACATGCTGTAAAGAACATACATGTTAGATCCTTTTAGATAACGATGATCCATTTCACGTTTTTAAAAAAATTAATCTATGTTTTGAATTGAAAAGCCAAATAAAGGACGATGTTCGCAGATGTTCGTCCACTTGCAAATTACAGCTGATGTCTGTTTCCCATTGTAACATCCTCGTTGATTCAAAGACAAAGAGGAAAATTTTAATTAGTCAACGTCAGTACCATCGGCCCAGATCCTGGGAATAATGGACCGGGAAATAAAAGATCGGTTCGTTGAAGAAAAAAGGTCACGATAATTTTAGCAATGGCGAGCCATCGTCGTATCTTGTCGATCGATTCGAATAAAGATAAGATAAGCGCGTGTCTTTATCGAGATATATCTCCGACCGGCGACGCGAGGGACTTTTCGTCCTGGCGGTCGTTTCCCTCGAGAAAAATGAATCACCATTTTCCTCGAAACATTCTTACGTGTCGTTATTTATATAAGTCGCTCTTCGTTACCAAGATCGAATGATCGATCTCGAGCGGACATAATTCATCTTCTAATGTCTTCTAATATAATCAGATTGTGCCGGTCCATTCGCAACGTCTTTCGATTAAATTTCTTCAGTGATAATTTAACATTGCTATTTTCTTTGCATCTCATTTCATTTTTAGCATTCTCAGCAGTACATTGAACTAATCGAATCAATAATTGAATAAAAAACATGAAGATGAAATAAATACTTAATTTTAAACAAAGAGAGAAATTTTATAATTGTTTGCATTGTTAATATAATTCATGATTAGTAAAATTGTAGTATATTGTAAAAATTTTATAGATAGTTTAAACAATATTTAAGAATGAATGATGAAACAATTTTAAATAATATTTGTAAAAATCGACCAATGAGATTAAATACACATGAGTAAAAAATACCATATTTAGCAATCAAGATGGCTCCTCATAATAGTTGCGTTCAGCATAAAAAGCAGCTTTATAACTGTTGTCAAATCTTTAATATATATATGATTGATTTTGTCCTTAATTCCTAAATCTAAATGTATAAATCTGTGTATATATATATATAAGAATTTTACTATTTCTTATTACACTATTTTTTATATAAATTTATATAATTTGATATTTTATACCATGTTACGGATGTGTTATGTACGGATAATTAAAATAAAATTGTAATGCATAACAAAGTAAGAGATATATAGGTATTTTAAATCATCATGATTAAGTTTTCTATATAATTATTTTAATGATTCAATAAAACTGTATATTTTCAGATCTGTATCTAGCTAAATTCTTAGCAAAATCGCTTTTACTGTATAGGCATATACGCGCGATTATTCGGATAAATTTAAATATGATTATAAATGAATAACAATTTTAATCAAGAGGAGGGTGATGTAACGGATCATTCATAAATCACATATGCGATAAGGGACTGTCGAAACGGAAGTATATTTTGATTATCCGCGTTTTCTGTTGTGGTTGCGTGTGATTATGCGTAATCACATTCTGAGTGATGTGTAAACATTCTAAGTAATCGATATTGCATGTTTTCGAAGAAGAAATTATATATATATAAATCAACGAGAAAGAATTGTCGAAGAACACGATGTGTTAAATCAGTGATGCGCAGCCTGCGGTCCTGTAATTTTTTTTGCGACCCGCCAGCTCATAGTTGAAAATCATATTTTCTATTTTATGCAATCGAAACAATCATATACGACCCGAAGGATTTTACCTACTTCTAAAAATGATTCTCTGAAAATTACCTTTAAAATAGGTTGCGCATCACTGCTAGATAATAAATTATTAAACCGCCAATCGACTTGCGGAACGTATTTCGGCAGCCGCAGATAAATCAAATAAAAAAGAAGAAAGGAGGATGCACACGCGAGGAAGAGATGGAATAAACATTGCCGGGGTGCAAAGCGACGCGATGGACGCGGTGCAACCGACGCTCGGCGTCGAGACGCAAGCGCCCTTTGGTGTCGTCGCGACAGAGGGAGATCCGCTGGTTAGGGGGAGGGAGACATATCTTGGGTACCACCTCGAAGCCGGCACGATGCAGTCAGTCGCGCCTCGGGGTAGTTCGTTTGATGCGTCTTGTTGCTCGTCGATATCAAGATGTGTTCTTCTCGCAGTGGTGGCGCGGACGCAGAGTGATTACGCACTCTCAGCAGTCGGCACGTGGCCGGTGATAGGCGTACGTGATAGCGCATTTTTCGATATTATCTCATTTAAAGAGGAAAAATGACATTAAGGAGGCACGAAGTTGCGGGACGATCTCGGACTCGGTAGCGGTCGATCTACTCTGTTCCGTCGCAGATATTTCGATAGCGTTTCAGTAGGCTAAGTGAAGAAAAGAGGACTGTTTTTAGCGATTTTATAACGCGCATCGTCGCGTGGAACGTCGTGAAAACGAAAAGAAACTGTTTCTTTTTTATGTTTTGCGAGGAGGCACGCAGGGCGCGAGCTGTCAAGAAGGCGTCTAACGGGGATGAGAGGATAAAAAGACGCGGAATCGCCAGTGATATCGGCTGGTTGATGGAAACCGAAGCCGAGCGTCATCGCTGACACAGCATTGTCGTCCACACAGTGAGCGCGCCGCTCTGAGAAAAAGTAGCGGTCTCGAAAACAGACAAGTTCGGTTATTTAAGAGTTGGATGTTTTGGAACATTGGAAATAAGAGTGCTATCCCATTAAAGGTGTGTATAGATTATTTAAAAATTATTTTAGACAAATGTTAAAAATTATTTGGATATCACTTGATTAGGAAGTACTTTTAATTTCGGCATTTGAGTATCATTGTAATGTTTTTTAATTATTGAATTTTTAATTGATGTAAATTAAAATTTAGAAATCTTAATTCCTCAAAAAATTTCATTAATTTTTAATTAATAAAATTTGTAAAACTTATTCTTAAGAATAAAAGATAAAATGTTTAATTCTACCATCGTAAAGTTAAAATCTTTCGAAAATTTTATTAATCTTTCGATATAGTTGTCGACTTTATCCAAATGACGCACAGAGACTTAATGACGAACTCATAATTTTACATAATGAAAAATTAATCTCGGCTTTTTGAAGTGAAATTATTGCTCTTGTTGATTACTTCGATTTAAAGGATAAGTGATGTGCCAAAATTAATTTATTATATTTTCAAGTTTGGGCTGTATTACCGAAGATAAACGATAGCATGGTAGCAATTTGCAAAAATAATGTGATTTTAAGTACGTTGATTAGTAATTCACTCGTGACGTATATACGGTTGTTCGTTAATGTACGATAATTTAATTATAAGTGATATCGATTATATTTGTACTCGCGTAGGCCTGGAAAATTAGCATCATACGTACATGTCGACGAACATTTTTTTTCTCTCGGCAGTATATTCGATTTAACTCGGTGCGATGAATTCCTTTGTCTGCGATTTCGTTCACGTGGGTATCTTTAGGTCGGAGAACTGGTGACGTAACTGAGAGCCAATTAATGCTAAACAGTATAAATATTTTTGACAGAATCGTATTTGCTTATTTCTAGTTATTTCATAAATAACATGATTGAATTCAAAAAAAGAAAAGAAGAAACAACGAATTTAATTTATATTCGTCAATAATTAATTTTAATTTATTTTTAGAAAACTTATAATATCTTGATGCAGTAATGCATTATTCTATATTTTCGCAATTAAATATATATGTATTTTGTGTATTCTATTCAGGATTAATTTTTTCAACTGCAATTCATTGATGTGCGCTTATACATATATATTAAAAAATTGATTACTTTCCTTTTTTCTCATTTATATATAAAATTTATAAATTTTCTCTCTTTATAAATTTTATATATAACTTATTTTTATGCAAACATTTATTTGTATAATTGTTAAATGAATAACAAAGTTGTCATTGTTATTATTATTCAATATTCTGTATTATATTTTTTATAACATTGCCCCGATATAAAATATTTAACAATTTGAATATTTTCTTTTTCAATACGTCACTTTTATCATTGATTTTACCTTTGTCGGATTTCAAACTGTAGAAATGAAAATAACAAGAAAATCTTTATGATAAATCTTTATGACTTCTATGTACAATGTATATTTTGCGTTATTCTGCCGTCGAAACATTTTACAATAAAAATCGTGTGAAACTACAATACTTTATTAAACATGACGCAACATTGAAACAAAAAAATTTTGAATTTTTTCTATTAAAAAAAAATTTGCTTACACAGAATAATACTATATTTAAATATTAATTATTTGTTTCAAAAGTTCATATATCCGCAAATCATAAGTTTATTATTATCAAATTATTCAAAATATATTCTGAATTCTAATAAATTATTATATACCATATATATAATATTTCAATTAAAATATTATTATTAAATTCTAATAAATTTAATTTGCTTGTTATATAAAGTCGTTTCTTCGATAAATTTCTTCATATAATATTCTTCATAAGAAAATAAATCCCTGTTTTGCATGATAATAAGTTTTTCCCTCTCTCTCAATCTCTTTCTGAAAGTAATAATATTTAAGTAGGTATATTTAAGACTATCATTGAGAAAATATTCTTTGTTAAAGATAATAGTTACTTAAATTAAAAAAGTAAATTAATTACTTTTCTTAGCAGTAGAATGATACTTTTCTATGTACAGGACTTAATTAAGTGACAAATTCGGTGCGATTATAATGTAAAGCGAAACTTGACGCATATTGTGAAAATATATAAGTTTAATTCAGAGATAAACAATGTCTACAGCAGATATTTTTTTCTACGAGCAAAATGCAAATAAAAAAATGTTAATAAAATACAGCACAGCATTTATGAGCGATTATGCATTTAATTCCGTTAAATGTATGCCAAAATTTTGCATATTATTATGTTCTATCGATCTCTGGTTATATATGGTACAATAAAATTCATATTACATCGTAAAAATTGTTACACGGAGATTATTGTGTTCTCGCACGTGGCGCTCGTTACATTTTATAAACATCCATTCAGAAAAGTCAATCGTTGAACGACGCGACACGAAGACGGCGGAGAATCACGAACAAAACGCTGCTTTCGCGAGATGATTTACGAGAGAGAAAGAAAGAGATACTACAGTTCCGGCAGGAAGTTTCTCTCGCACAATTCAGAGATACTTAACTCTATAAACGAACGGGCACGACTTGACCTCTCTGAGGTACGGCGAGTGCAGAGCGGCGACGTGCCGTTTTCTTCGAGTTTCCTCCACGAGCAAAGCTCGGACAATTTAATTCACCGTTGCGCACTCGGAATAGTCCGGATTTTCCCGGTTCGCTATTTATTGTTTTCAAAACGATCTTGTTGACGACGCATCGTAAGCGGATATCTTTCTTAACGATTATGGCGCGTAATATAAGGATTTATTTAAACAATTCAAGAGAGAGGAAATTGCGTATGACGATAAAGTGTCTATTATTATCATAGAGAATACTTCACTTTGAAAGAAAAATTTTATCGAGAAAATTGCTTCCGTGCTTGAAAATTATTTATAGAATTTTTAACTGTACACTTTATTCGCCTATCTTTTTACAATGTATTAATTTGACTCCCATATTTGTTACTTATGCGTTAAGGATGACCTAATTTTATGATTGAAACGTCTGTAATTGATGATTGATATATACAGAGTGTCTCACAACTATCGCATTTTCTCTTAAGAACATATTCTTGAAGTAATTTTGAGACAAAAATCCTAATACAAAAATGTCGAGACTACAATAATTTTTTGAATTAACAAATTATCTTTAACCAATTATAATTCAAAAACTGTAATCTCGACATTTTTGTATTAGAATTTTCATCTTTACCTCAAGAATACGTTCTTCAAATGGAAATATGGTAATTGTGAGATGCTCTACATATTATATTTAAATTACACACGTTCAACTATGTCGGCTCTCATTGGCGTTATTTATCTTTTATTAATTTAATCTTTGGAGCCTTTTTCAATTTTAATTGTTAGAATTTTTAATTTACATATAAAAAATATTAGAATTTTATATACATATTTTTATATACATATTTTATATACAAATTTAATACGTGAGATATACAAATAACAAAATGTATTATATTTTAACACAAAATTGATTTAAAAGAGCTATATAAGACGATCTTTTCCATTTATAGTAAAAATCTTCGATACGTTTATCAAATTATAACGGAATAGCATAAAAGTGTTTGAAAATTGATTTGTTTCAATTTCAATTAAGATTAGGTAAGTTAATATTTTTTTTTAACTGAATAAAGTGAAAGTTAATGGTTTTACAAAATTAATAAAGTTAAGTTAAAAGTTGAAGGAATAAAAAAATTAACTTAACGTAAGTTAAGTCAATATTGAATTAACTTAAGTTAAAAAAAAATTAATTTTGAAAAAAATTATTTTTTAGATCATGTTCTAATTTTTCTTAAAATGAGATTAAATAATTATAATATAGATTATTAAGTAAATTAAATTTTTAATTTTTTATTCATATGTAATATATTTTATTCATATATATAAGTACATAACACATAAAGATATAATTATCTAAGTTATATAACTTTAAAAAAACAGCCAGCACATAGAGAAGATACAAGATCAGTGATTACTTTTTAATAAGTCTTAAGCCATAAGAAAGTGACAATTTCAGTCGAATGCGAGAAGAATATTTGACTGTAATTGGTCAATTTCTTATGACTTAAGGCTTAAAACATTTATTGTAGATCTTTAGGACTAAGGCTTATAGCATAAGGCATAACCGCATAAACCAGAGGGCTGTATTAGCATCTTAAGAAATTACTTAAGATGATCTTAAAATATGAACACATTACGAATATATGCTCTTAGTCTTATTATATCTTATTATTTTTCTAAAATATTTAAAAGAGATAAAAAAATTTTTTAACATATGGTAAAAAAAGAGTTAAAAAGTTAATGTTTAAAAGTAACTTAGTTCAGTTAAAATTTAATGCATTTAAAATTAATTAAGTTAAAAATTATTAACTTTTTAATTTTTTTTTTAATTTTTAACGTTTTAACTAGTTACTACCCAACCTTGGTTTCAATGTCCACTGTCATTCATCTTTACAGAGACGAAAATTCCATAAGAACCTCGTGAAGAACTTCGAAGGATATACATTGGCAATTTTGCATCTTGATTAAGCATCATCGTCAGTGATATTATCAGTGAATAATAGTGAGAATCGGGCGAGCATTATCGCGCCGAGCGGCGCAATGCTCGCTGTCGGTGGTATCCAAGAGGAGGCCGTCACGGCGACGAGCGGCGTCGTCGGCAAGGCCGCTGAAGAATGGACAACGAACGCGATAAGAAGAGTCACGGTTACAGCTGTCAGTGCGCACGTCGGCACGGCACGCGACGTCGACGTCGGCGTCGTCGTCGATCGCCGCTGTTCTTTTGCCGCGGTCGCCGGACAAATCGAGCGAGTCGCGCGGTGATTCGCGTGTGAGGTGAGTTCGCGGTCGCCGGTTTGTTGGATGGAAGACGACGACGACGAAGGCGGCGACGACGACGCGACGCGAGATGCCTGGTATCGTGGTATTCCGACGACGCTGGAGCGTCGGCAGCGACGACCTCGTCGTGCCCGGCGTTTTTCTGTTCATCGTGCATCTCATATGGTGAGTGGAATGAAATAGAAGGATGAAAAGCAGAAAAAAAAAGTACGTTTCATATAAAAATATGAAACGTACTTTTTTTTTTAGCTTCCTTATTCAAGGATTGATATGCAATTTATTTTAAAATTTAACCTGAATTTGGAGAAATTTTTAAAGATATTTTGTCTTGTATAATATTTTTCTTGTGCTTTTTTCTTTAAATTAAAATCTGATTACTTAGCCAATTAACGTTGCACACAGATCTGGATTTATGCTCTGTATATTAAATGTTATTTACTAAATTTTTGAATAATTCAATTTTATCGAAATATTAGGTGTGGGAAAAAGTTCGTGGCGTTTTTCCCATTAGATGGCATTAAAAAAACGCCACGAACTTTTTCCCACACCTAATATTATTCATTTTGCTATTTCAAAGATTGATGGATGCTATGAATGTCTCATCATGGATAGCACTCTCGAGTTTGATCTATATATATATATATTTGATTTTACATACACCAATTAAGAACTCTCTCACGAATTCCAGTCGATTCATTTCCGTTGCGATCTACTAATTGATTGCGCGAATATGCATCACGTATCTATGTATCGCGAACGTGCATTTAACTAGAACGGTTCATTTGACTAGCACATTCATGAATCTAAAGCAGTAAGTACTTTCCTAGAATATGAATCTAAAATTTGAAATAATAGAATTTAAAATTAAAATTCCAGAATGGAAAAAACAGGCATATGCAATATATTTTCAATTTAAGGACAATTTTTCAATGTTTAAGTTAAATTTTTTTAAACCAAAGTTGTATAGAAATTGTATGAAATGATTTTATGTTTGTCTGTCTAAAATTCAGTTGAAAAAAAGCATTGTTATCAATCAATTTAATAACTGAAAGATGACTCTTTATTTTAATTTACTTTATTTAAATTTATCATTTTTCTACGTAAAAATGTATCTCTATTTTTTACAAAATACTAACTCAAAATTTATGTACGAGTCTGCTTGAATTTTTTATTTCTTCAACAATTAAGTAAAAAGAATTATTTTTGATTCCTCTTTTTATTAATATTTTGTCAATATCGCGTAAAAGTGTCTTGAATTTGAATTACTAGTCTGTTGTGTATCGAGCGATACTTATTATAATAAGTACATGTAATAAGTAATATCGATCATATATTTATCTCATTTTAAGTTCTAAGTGTACACTAAAATGGAATAAGGTTGATATTTGGCGAAAACGGGAAAGAAAGTCCTACAGTTTAGTGCAAGAATAAAAAATAGATCTATTGTTAACTAATAACGAGAATCGATGGATTCATGCATAGGTATCGAGTTTTATGTATCGTAACTCTGTCCATTAGCATGCCAATGGCTTCAAGATTACTCTTGCAATCGAACGCATGATGAACGAGTGCGAAAATAATGGCATCGTATATAACCTGGGGATCATTTTCAAGAGTGCGAGTACGTCCTTGATTATTCTTGGAACGAGGTATTGGTTTGTTATTTTCAGAGTTCGTTGTGTGTAAACGCATAGGTTATACAGATTCTAGTGTCTCCTTTGTCATTCGCAAATTATTATTGTTTATTAGATATATCTTCCGCATATCTCTCGTATATATACATTTTTTTGAGTCAGAATGAAAATTTGTATCGCAATCGATACATACGGATAGTGTTGACTGAGTGCTTCCTCAGAAAAAGTAAAAACTACAGCTAATCATTGATAAATATCAGAACATTTCATTCTGCCTTCTCCAATAGTATTTATAAAAAAGTATTTCCAATAGTATTTACAAATAGATTGCGAGAGAGTTTTAAAAAGTAATAAACGGAGGATGATATAAAAATACTTCATATGTTGACTCTCTCTAACTGAATGGATGATATAATCAATATAATTCTGGGAACAACAGAATGAAAAATAACAAGTGAAAATATCTGCATTCTACCAAAAAAAAACATAAAAGGTGTCTGTATTTAGGAAAATAAAGAAAGAAAGAAAGAAAATTTAAAAAATGTTTTATCGAAATTTAAATTTATTTTGTTTTATCCGCGAAATATAGAATTTTCAAACCCGATTGATGATTATTTGGCTCAACGTTATTTCCGAGAGATCCGTCTTTTATTTTTTATACGTATTCTCTACACATTGCAACCGATCATTGTTTTTCAAGAAAAGTCAGTCGCGCGAGAACATTTTTCCCGTATATTATTAGCGATGATAGCGATGATCGGTTCTCTCCTGTTCGTGACATGCAATGTCACCTGCAAAGTAATAAAGACACTCTCTTATTCTCCTATTCGAATATCAGCAAATTTTTTCTCGATTTGATTTCTATCGCGATCCGATCTTTTTAGCATATTTCCGACAGTTTTGAATGTTCAGGTTTCACATATCTCTGCAATTTTTATCCTGCAATTCGAGGAATCGCGGTAAATAAATAAGCGCAACGGAGCTGAAAAAAAAGACGATCGTTTATTTTTATTTTCATTGGTCGTGTAATCGTGTTCCATTCGATAGCCAGTCGTTTCATGATCGAAAAGCTTCAAGAATCTATAGAGTACAACTCAACGAGCTCTCTGTAAACCATTTATTAAATTTTTTGGCCGATTTTATTACTAATAAGTTCTCCAGTTTACTTTTACTGATTTTCGAATTATCAAGCGATTCCACGCGTTCCGCATTTTTAATGTTTTTCAATTCAAATTGATAAAGACATTGATATGACAAAAAATAATGTAACTTGTCAGATACCTTTAAAATCGACAAAATCATTCTTTTCATTTCTTACTTGTACTTATAAACAAACAGCTCTTTTTCCTTTTGTATAAAAGAAATTGTTACAAAATATTATTCCGGGATGTCATTTCTTTTACATTCGACTTTCAAATTAGTATGCACTTAACTATCCGCTACTAATTTTAAATGCAACAATTAAATGTGACAATTTAAATAAAATGTACGTTAATGAGATTGCGGGATAGAATATAACAATCAGATGAAACATATTATTTTCTCTAATACTTTAATTAAATATTTTTCTTGCGAATTTCGTATTATACAATCGCATGTGGTGTCGTTCCGCGTTTCAGCATTTCAGTGCGACCGATCAGCTGATTGGTTCGATCCAGTCCGACTCGTCCGTTCGTTCATTCAACCTTTAACGCGTCTTCTTCGGTTCATGTTTGCGCTCTTCGTCGATCGGTCGGTCGGTTAGTGCGTTCACGGTTGTCTTCTTGTATGACGGCGTCGCGTCGTATCGCATCGCGTCGTGCAGCGTAGGTTATGTCGCCGTTATCCGTCGCGACGCTACGGGATGCCGAGCCTGATCGCGTTCGGCAGACGATGGACGGTCGGCAGCGACGATCTCGTATTGCCTGGCGCCGTTTTGTTTTTTGTCCACCTATTCGAGTGAGTGTCTCTTCTTATGTTTTCCATTTTTCTATCAACCTTGTTCGAACGCTCATTTGAATCAAACATAAATGTGGAAGAATCGAAAAGTAATGATGGCAATCGAATGTAGAGAAAGGTAAGGGAGGATGTTTTTGGAAAGGTTGTTAAAAAAATTTCACGCGCGTAATCTTTTCTCTTTTTTAATTTTGTAATTAATAATGTAATTAATAATGGTATTGTGATGAATATCGATAAAAAAACGGAATTACGACAAAGCTTGTATATACATAATTTTGAAAATATGTTCAATGATTTAGTGTCCGATGAATATACCCAATATTCGAATAATTGAATAAATAAATCGATAAAAATACACGAATGTGAACACACTTTTTTGTGAAGTATTTATTCATCGAAAAATAAATAAATATTTTTCATTCGATTCGAAGAAATATTTTTATAAATATACTTACGAATATTTCCGATTAATTTCGCATTCACACCTACTACTATCTATGTAGCTTTTTTTTTACTTTACATCTTGAATACTAATAAATATAAAATAATAATTACTTTTTCATAAATAAATGTTTTTGAAGAGTAACAATTTTAAATGAATATATGGATACATTTCTTTCAACGTCAAAATTTTGAATAAATACAATTTGTAATTTAATTATAAATTTTTTTATTCATCGAGCACACTAATTCATATACTATGCTAAAATTATTAAATTGTTAATGTCAGCTATATGTGACTCTAATAAATATGATAATTCCATATTGCATTAACTATTAAATATCAAAAATTAAATTTTGCGTGATGATCTGTTAAGAATATTCACATCGCAATCTCGTTATGACGAGCCTTTCCACGAGTTTTCGCGAAAATCCGTTTCCACAAACTGACTCGTGTGATGAAACCACGACTTCAATTTATACCGTGTAATTGTACAATTGTGCAATAACCGGAGGCCACTATGGATCGGAAACTTTTCGAGAGAGTATTCGCCGAAAGACTGCATCTTCCGGTCAAAGAGTGATCGTTAAAACCGCGTGTTTATGATTCATAACGAAAAAAATGCATGTTTACAAATTACGAATGAGAAAATACACGATTCAACGGGATCGCTTTCGTTGGTGGCTTTTTATCTACAAAAATATAACTTCACGAAAAGCTTTCCTCGTGCGAGAATTCTTGATAAACAACTTCTTTTTTTTTATTTTGCCTTTTTTTTGTGCTTTGTGAATATCGCGTACAAGGCCGAGTTTACAGCTAATGCTACTCCCGGCGAGATTAAAATGTAAATGCAAATCTATCACGTATGTGTTGTCCACGCGCGATGTATTATATGTGTATGTCGAGCTAAAAATATATAGGTAGAACTTATTTTATCTTCTGCAACTGGAATGAAACAGGCTTAGACGTCTTTCTAAGAGAGAAAGCGAAAGAGTGGGAATACAAAACAAGAAGAGAG
>Ga0157364_1002815_pt1 | contig 16568 bp, 15 predicted proteins | sample AttsexASBM2_FD_111476 | JGI IMG/M metagenome (GOLD analysis project Ga0157364, IMG submission 111476) | Fungus gardens microbial communities from leaf cutter ant in Ribeirão Preto, State of São Paulo, Brazil - Atta sexdens ASBM2 | ecosystem: Host-associated > Fungi > Mycelium > Unclassified ... | reverse complement strand
TGTTGTGTTGTGTGTGTGTGTGTGTGTGTGTGTGTGTGTGTGTGTGTGTGTGTGTGTGTGTGTGTGTACTTTCTTTAATTTTATATATATATATATATACATCTGGATTTCTCTCTATTTCGTTTCAGCAAGTCAATCTCTTGTAATCCTTGCAATAAATAGGGCGGGTGTTTTTTTTTCTTTTTGTAGTAGTTGTTCTTAGTCTATTGAATTTTCTAGATATAAGACAAAAATTTATTGAACTAAATTATAATCATGGTAAAATTAATAAGGTAAAGCATTCCCATGGAGGCACAGTAGAAGAGTGAATTTAGATAACATTTGATTAATTATTTCCAGTATTATTGTTGCTATTATGCGCAATATTTCATCTTATTAATTTCATCATGACTATAATATAGAAAAACTCACTAGAAATTTGATTTGTGTATTGTTTAAGCTTTCTCTGCATCATCTTGCGTTATACATGTTACTTGCAGAGGTATCGAGAATAACTTTTCCCACGGAGGCTGAATAGAACTTATTACAGCCTCGGCAGCACCAGAAGAAACAAATTCCAATGTCCAGCTTTCCTCAAGGCCCGCAATTTCGTCCAAAAAATTTAAAGTTAACCAAGTGTCACAATGTTCCTAAAAAATTATTACATTATATTTATATCAGTAAATGTACATTAAATGTGCAACGGATAATATAGAAAGAGATAATGCAAACGACTCAATCACAAAATTTGTATATTGTACTTTTAAGATTATATAAAGCGCAACTATTTAAAAGCATTATCTCTTTCTAAGCTTTAAGTTATAACTAGTGTAAATATAGATGACTTGGTATAGTGCAGGTAATTTGAGATAGCATGTACTTTTGTTAAATTTAATCATGGCACCCATCCACGAGTTACTAAAGAAAATTTAAATTTTCTTTAGAGACTCATAAATAGAATGTACATTTTTACAATTTACGGTAACAGATATTATCGAAAATTACTGACTATTCCAATCAAATTGCTCATAACTTGTTCTCTAGTGACTAAAGGCACTTGATTGCTGTCTGGTATAAGCCATTGAACGTTGTCCTTTAGTATCACCAGCGCTGCATCCGTCAGTATTAATCCGGATAATTTCAGCTTGATAGCGATATTTTGATATTTTAAGATTGCGGAGGAAAATATTGCTAGTAATCGTACGATGTCTCCTGTCTGATAATTTGTAGTATTCGTTAATACGTTGTGCAGCAAAATGCTGTAACGTTCTGGAATAGAGAATTCCACTTCGCAGCTTGCAGGCAACTGCAAATCTATCATCAGAGGCACATCGTAAATAGAAAAAAAATTAACGTCAAATATATTTATATAAATATACTTGAAGTCTTACAATTAAAATCAAGTTTCATCTACTTATTAAAACATTTTACCTGTGATATAAAATAAAAAATTTGATGTTCTTTGAAAATCTTGCAGAATACAAAGCAGAGTGATAGCGAGATGCTCTTCGCCGGCTTTTCCAGACTGTTGTAACTCAATTAAAACACCTTGCTTAAATGGCAGCGATATAAAAGATCTCAATCTGTCCGTTGTCCAACTAATTTCCTTGTGAAGCCAACGTTGTGGATCTTCCCTGTTACAAATTCCTTTTTTCTTCTTTTGTTTATCTTTATTAAGTTTCTTTATTAAGACCAAAAAATTTTCTCGTATGTTTAACAGTAGAATAAAAAACCACATAAAATTAGAGTCTTTTGTTAGTTTCAAATTAATGAAAGACACATAGTATTAAAGTTCGAAATTAAAATAAATAATCTTTATTGATACTCTTCTTTTATTTAAAAAAACACAATAAAAAGTAACATCTTATGTTTCTTAAACATTTTTATGATTTTGGATATTAAAATTTACATCAAAGTACGAACTTACCCTTCTGTCCCGTCGATTCTAAGAACGTAAACCTTAGATGTAGACAATACTAAGCATCCAGAAAATGTTTCTTGCATAGAATGCATCAAAATGTCTGCCTATACAGATGAAAGAAAATGAAAAAAAATGATGTATCCAATCTATAATTTTATTTAATTCAAATTTGTCATATATAATTAATTAGATGAGATATAATGAATTATCCCAAGCTAGATACCTTGAGAAGAAATACTAGTTCTTCGTTCTCATGCTCAAATACATTTAGAATGATATGCAGTTTGATTCTATGATCTATACTGCTAAAATCTGTATAGGAATATTGCACGTTACTGCCAAAAAAGTTTGATGCTTCTTCACCTTTCAAGGTTTTGCTGCCGATCTTGATACTTTGTAGCAAGCCTGAAAGTAACACACAGAGAGATATAAATATTATAAAAATAATATAAATATTATAAAAATAATAATTATTAATTATTAATACCATAACGTATATCTAATAAATATAACTGATGATAATGATTAACATAATTGATAAACATGATTGAAATCATGGTCATGTCATTCAAAATAAAATTAATGTTTCAAGCAGAAGCAAAATATGCTTTTATTGACGCGACTAAGTGCTTTTAGTGTCGAACAATGTATCACTCGTTCAATAGAATTTGTTTATTTTACCTCCCAACATCGATGTTAAGTTTGTCATAGGAGCAAATGCTATTTCCTTTTCGCCATCGCTACTATGGGATTTCGTATCAATGTTCGATTTGATCATTTTATTTTCATATGCTGTGCATATGCTGTCTGTTAACGAGCCTGTAAATAAAATTAACTTTATATCATTACTTTATTCCATTAAAATAAAAATTGACACTATTTGTAAAAATTGTAAAAGAGTACATAACTGCATATTGAAAATAGCGTTAATTTTTATTTTAATGGAACAAAATAATAATATAAGGTTAATTTTATACATACAGTTTATATATATAATTCGCTAGAACAACTTAATTATACTTAATTATAACTTATTTATAACACATTACAAAATTTCTTATTTATATTATATTATAAATATTTATTTTAATTTCCATAGAACAAAGAGAAATATGTGAGATAATGGAATTAATATCATCATTAGTAATTACACTATTAAACTTAACTTAATAACTATTCACAAAGAAAGACACACACAAGAAATGAAGAATACAAACCCGAAGAACTACTTTCTGTCAGGCCTGTCATGATCGGCGTTGCATCTGGTATTGTTATTAAAGAAGGAGCGATTACGATACGCTTTTCCTCCGTTGAGCGTTTGCGACTTGCGTGATTTGTCCTGTATCAATGAATATTATGGTTGAAATATCAACATAAACAATATAACAAACAGATGATGAGATCATGTATGTTCCTGTTTTAATGTAAAATAGTATTAATAAAGTAACTCTATCTAACTCGTTTCTTGATGCACTTGTATTTATATGTAGTTAATCCGCATATAAGATATAAAGTACTATAAATATCTGTAAAAACTGTAATAATAAACTGCTAGCAAATAGCAGACTAACTTTAGAGTTTCATCTAAAACTTCTATGCTGCTCTGGCTTGGATTACTGAGTATCTCTATGTCACTCTCGTATTTCTTCGTCAGGATATTGGCAGACGGTGTTGACTCCCTTGACTCATCTAAACTCGTCGCTGAGCCTGACGATGATGAATATCAATTCAGAAAAAGAAAGATAAATAACATATTTTGTTGCTTTTTTTTTGAAAATTGAGAAAGAAAAGAGAATGATTCAAAATTAAGAAATCTCATGTATAAATCAAACCTGTGTTCTTTTATAAATACATCACATTGCGCTTATAAAGATAAAAATTGGAAATAGGCGCTTTTATAGCACCGAAAAGAGAAACGTTAAAGAAATTATTGGGAGTACAAATAAGTTTCCGCCATTTTTTATCAAAAATTAAGCGTTTATTGTGAAAGAACGGTACATAATGTTTTATTCAAAGTAATGGCCATCGCTAGCCACTACTTTTTCCATTCTTTCTAGTAGCATGTGGATACCACATCGGAAGAACGTTTAATCTTTTGAGATTATCCAATCATTGATACAATTTTTGGTATCTTCATATGATGTGAAGTGCTGCTCAGACAGGCCATGCGTCATCGATCGGAACAAGTGGTAGTCGGAAGGAGCAATGTCTGAAGAATACGGCGGGTGAGGTAGAACTTCCCATTTGAGTATTTTTAAGTAGGTTTTGACCGGCGCCGCAACATGTGGTCGAGCATTATCATGCAGGAGAATAATTTTGTCATGGAGTGAACGCGTTTTTCCTTGAATGCTCGGCTCAATCTCATCAATTGTGTTCAGTAGAGAGCCCCAGTAATGGTCTCATTCGGTTTGAGCAACTCATAATACACGACACCAAGCTGATCCCACCAAATACACAACATGAGTTTTTTTCCATGAATATTCGGCTTGGCTGTCGATGTTGAAGCATGGCCGGGTCCCCATGATTTTCTCTTCTTTGGATTATCGTAGTGGATCCATTTTTCATCACCAGTGACTATATGATGCAAGAAACCCTTTCGTTTATGCCTGGCAAGCAGCATTTCACATGTGAAAAATCGGCGTTCAACGTTTCTCGGCTTCGGTTCATATGGAATTCAATTTCCTTGCTTTTCCCAATGATTTCAAACCATATGAAATTGTTTGTTGAGTCATTCCTAATGTAAATGCAAATTCTTTTTGCGTTTGGCACGAATCTTCATCCAATAATGCTTCCAATTCTGGGTCTTCGTACACTTTCGGCCTTCTACTACGTTCTTTGTCTTTGACGTCAAATTCACCGTTCTTAAACTTTTAAAACCACTCACGACAACTTCTCTTACTTAAGGCAGCATCACCATAGATTCTACAAGCATCTATGAGCCTCAGCTGCAGATTTCTTCAAATTAAAAAAGTAAATCAAAAGTTTCCGCAAATGACGCTTATTCAGCTCAAAACTCGACATTTTCATATAAAAAAAAATATATGATGCTGATACAAAATCGCTAATATTTCAAGCTTATGGTGTTGCCGGATGTCCAATCTTACGATATGTCATTTTACATCAAACAATTTTAACTATAGTTTATTAGTGGCGCCGTCTTTTGCAAATGGCGGAAACTTATTTGTACTCTCAATATTATCAACAGAATAAGATATATAAATGACCATACTTTTTAATATATAAAAAAAAGATTTAAATCTATCAGTCGCCAAGATTTTTCTTTCTTAACATCACTCTAACTCTGTTTCAGATAAAAAGACAAAATAAAATGATTAAATATCGCACGCACGCACGCACGTACGCACGCACGCACGCATGCACGCACAATGATTAAATTGATTGATGGGAAATATTGTATAAAGAGAAAGAAGAAACTGAAAAAGAGAAAAGAAGAAAAGAGCTCAAGAGAAAAAAAAGAAAAAAAACAAGAGGAAGAAATAGGGAAATGCTGTAACATAAATTATTTTGGCTGAAGCTTACAGCAGATTTGAGCTTGGGTGTGAGAGTCGGAGTGCACCAGAGAAGTGGTGATGGATTTAGCTCCACCCTCCATTCCACCTGCACCGGTATTAGTATGTTATAGTTCCCATAAAAACGTGGTAAAATGTACAAACGCGTTGGTCAGTACATATGTAAAATATATATATATATATATATATATATATATATATATATATATACACACATATATATATATATATATACATGTCCCGCGAGACTTTTCCAACCGCCCATAGGAAGGTAGATAGGATCGAAATAAACATAAAAGTTCTTTATCGTTTAGCGATATTCGTAATAATAATCGAGACATTAATGTTTGCAATTGTAGTAATGAGAGTGCACCGACAGAACACTCTGGCCGCTCGAAGTATAGCTAAGCAACGGCGCGCTCTTATCTCTCCAACGCGCTGTCGGCGCAGCCTATATTTGAAAAAGTGAGCCGGGCTATACTTCGAGCAGTATACCGGAGCGTTTCTATCGGCGCGCTCTCATTAATACAATTGCAAACATATGGTAAAAGACTTTTATGTTTTTTTCGATTCCATCTACTTTTCTGTGGGCGGTTGGAAAAGTCTCGCACCCTATATATATAACATACATACATCAACTATTAGACTGCACTTTCATTATTATTTATTTACTCAATCAGACGGCTAAGAAGGGTTTTATTTTCTTTTTAAGATAAAGTTAAGCAATATCAGGCCAATTTTAATGTGATTGTTTTGCACAAACTATACATAATAATTCGTAATTCAAAGTAAAAACGATGACATTCAATTGTGTATTTTTGCAGCTTTACTTTTCAGATGAATCAAAAATTGTAACATTCTTCACTATTATTTTTCCTATAATAATTAAAATCTCGCTCTGATTTTTTTAATGCTTGTGTCATAGAAATTGAAGTTCTTGAGAATTAATACATTGAAATTCAATACTGCAAAATCTTGATACAACATTGCAAAAAGGATCGCAATACTGTGTAAAAAATCTCGTATAGGTTGTGTACTTTTTTTTAAATCCACTTTATCTAAAGAATCCTACATGCTGACAAAATATGACGATATTATATCGAGGGACATACCGATACTGGAGAATGATTCGGAATGTGCCAGGTTAAGCCTTGTTGGATTGTCTATTAGCTGACTCTTTACAATTTGGTTATCTACATTAGAAAGTGTCTCTACTTCAATGACCAAGCTGCTGTCGCAGGTAGGACACTTGATTTTTGTACCTGAAAAAAACCTTCATTTCACTCAATCCTCTCCAAAAATATATAATAGTATCTCATCATAAACCGTAAAACAAACCTGTCATCGATTTAATAGTGAGTGCCACGTATAATTCCGGATCCTGTGAGAATTGTGTCGAACATTTCATGCACTTGAAAATCTTGAGCAGTATTGGTCGCATCTCGATTTGCTCACTAATTATTGTTACAATTTTCTAAAAAAGCATTATACTGTAAATTCCAAAATCGTATTTAAATGTTTCTCAGTACCTTTGCATCATCTAGTTGTGCAAAATATCGTCTACTCTCCTTATCTTTCCTAGTAGTGTCAAAAATAATATCAACTGTGGGTGGATCGCTTCTACCTAAGACGCAAGACAATAAGGAATTTGTTGACCAACAAAATTTTATTTTTCCAGTAATTGCATCTCTTTCTTTAATATCTCTGCAAATATTTACCACAAAAGTTTTATCTTAATAATAATATATTTAAAAAATGTACATATTTAATTGAAAACTATTTTCGACAATCTGCCATCTTTGATTTTTCTTGTAAATAATTAAAAACATTTGAATCTAATGCAATTCTAATTGTGTTATAATTGTTTGCAATGAAATAATAACTTACTCGGAAGTTATTACCAAAAAGACATTCTCCATCTCATTCTCATTATTCCTTTTCTGAACGATATACAAGTCTCCAGCTTCTACAATAAAAAAAATATCAATTTGTTGTGCGCGATGTTAATATATTATTTAATACATTATGCATAAATTTTACCTTCATTAGGATCGTATACAATAGGAGCAGTGCATATTTTCGAAAGATCGACCAAAGTCTTATTTTGAGGAAGTTCTTTATCGTCTTCTATGTATTCTGCAATTTCTTGCGATTCATTAGATGATTTTTCGTTATCTATTGCGTAAATCAGAGTATCGTGAAGAGACGATGATGTATTAATATTAGCTAAAGTTCTTATTTTAGATATTTGCGATTCTGGAGATTCTGGTGAAGCAGGATGAAGACCCATAATGTGCTGGACAGAAGTTCCTGCATGACTGCTCAACCAATTATTTTCGCCAAATTTTTCTCGTAGACCTAAAATACGTTTCTTTATTTCCAAGTAATCCTTTGATGATTCTGAAACAATGAACAAGTTAATATAGAATATTGGAAAAAGATACATCATTCTATTGCTATGCTATACCAGTTATTATATACAGTACTGTTCCATTTTAGACACCAATTTATTAGATACAATACGCTTTTCACTCTACTATATATATTATTTATTTTAAAAAAATCTTACCTAAATGAGAAGATGATGCTACTACATCAGGCAATTTCTTAAATTCTCTTCTTTCTTGATCAATTTCATCAATAATTGCTTCTTTGACATTTGGTCTTCTTTTATTCCTTGTTACACTTTTTTCTAGATTTTCAGATAACAATATTGTTCGATGATTTAATCTGTCTTGATCGAATTCATGTATATCAGCATATACAGATATTGAGCTGGTCAGAGATGTAGATTCATTCATAGGTATTGCAAAGATTCGATTTTCTGCGATTAGCATTTTTTCCACATTCGAGAGCGATAGATGATCTAAAACGAACTATAAGAATTTATTCAGATCTGTCATGTAAGTATATTAGCACTGCTGTTCCACACTTAACAATTTTTTTTTCAATATTACACAGGGATACCTTGCTATCTGACAAACTCGGATGTAAATGTTTGATGGTCAGAATTCGATGTTTTGGATGATATGATAAAGGATTTCCTTCTAGGGATAACCACAGCAAAGTAGACATCTTTTGCAGTGGCAAGAGAACCAAATGTTCCATTAAACAATTAAATGACAAATCTAATTCTGTTAAACATTCTAAGCCTTGAAGACCTATTATACAAATTGATAATGATAACATTAGATGATAATAATTTTTTCTTAAATTATGTAATCACACACATTTATTAATAAATTTGAAAGTTACATTTAAATGTAGCAAGAGAATAACTTTAAACTATTTGGAAATTAAATGAAGAGTTATTAGTGCATAGAAAATGACAACTAACCGCTTAAATTTTCGATATAATTGTTTTTCAAAACCAACACTTGTAACGAATGTAATACTGTCTTATTGAATATAGGTATTTGTTCTAATTTATTGTAACCTAGATTCACGTATCTCAAGTTTGATAAATAAGATATTTCTTTGGCATCGATTATCATATTATGACTCAGATCTAATATCTGAAGCCAAGGTGCCAATTCTAATGATTCATCTAAACATTTGAGAGCGTTATGAGGCAACATCAAGTGTCTCAAGGATGCCCATACGAAACCGATTCCAGCATCACCTCCACATTCAGCTGTAGATATAGGAATATAAGACAATAACTATATATTTCAATGTATAATAATTTCAATGTATATATAATAAATATATAGAAAACTGTAATTTCTTTTTATGTATGTCACATCAATAATTTTATAAAATTTTATAGAATTTTTTTTGCATATTCGTTTGCATGTTTGTTAAAAGTTATATTTGTTATTTATTTTATGATATCCTATATATAATTGAATTATCAAAATATATACTATTATCTTTTAAAGACATCATTTCTACAAAAAGATACACATAGGGTGACTGTAAACTACACTTTGTGACAATACATTGATGTAATTCATTGATGCTTATCTAGTTTATAAATATTAATCTATATATAATATATAATTTATATATTAGATAATATATAAATATTACCTAATAATTGATAAATTGTGGATATCCCTTTTCTGCCAGCACACACAATACTTTCCAACTGACCTCTGACACTCTGTAGACCCTTCAATAATTCAACAGATACTTCTTTCAATTCCAAATACTTTAAATGTCTAAATTTGGAGATGTCAATGGTAACTTTGATGTCAGATGAACAATGTATTACTTTCAAACCTATAGTTTTTTGCACAAAATCGTGTAGAAATTTTACATCACGAAATATATCTATCTTGGAGCTGTTACACACGTGAAATGAAGAATTTAAATCTTCGGATTCTGATACAATCAGTGAAAATGCTTCATTAAGATTGTGCAGCAGTTTCGTCGACAAGGAAAGCTTGCTGGAAGCGCTCAAGATTTTGTCGCCATTCTGGCGAAGAAGTCTCACCAGTTCTATTATTTCCGGTATATTAACTATGTCTTGTGAATGACTCATTATTGATACTTATTTACTCACTCTATTATTGATTAATAGTTTTTATACTGTGTTATCTAACAGATCAATTCGCACTTTTCCAAAGAAGACGCTTCACCATTTATGTTTAACTAAAATGGCAATATAATGCATCATTAAAATGTTACACGAGATCTTATTGGCTTTAATGTTTCATTTATAAATACAAAAAAATGAAAAATTTAAAATTAACAAGAGAAAAGAATAATGGGACTAATAAACTTTATTGGATAAATGTTTGATTCAACTTGTTCATTGTTCTAGAAAAGGATGCAAAAACAAAAATAAATCGTTCGATTTCTCCTTTTACGGAAAAAGAAAATGAAGTTTGAAGAGCTAAGTTATTTCGTTTGACACTGTGTATGAAACTTAAATGTTACAAGTACGACAGATATCCTAACCTTGAAAAATATTACTTTTAATTTAAAGTAAACACACATAATCGTTTGCGGGATTGAAGGCACTATATATAAAAAAATTTTTTTTTAAATAACTTAGATTACTTTTTCCACACAGTTTCGATTTGAACTTTTCAAACTTTATTTTTCGAACAAAGAGACATTGAATAAGGTATATGATTTAATGTGAGCGAGTAAAGTATTTATTAAAATTTCTAATAAAATTGAAATTGTCGATGTAAATCAATTAAGATATTTATCAACATTTACATCATTTTATGCGCAATATATTACAAACAATAATATCAAAGATCAATATAGACAAGCATATAAGCAATAACCATAGACTTGATACATATATAATGATGAGCAAATATCCTCAATATCGAAGAATTTGACGCTGACATGGCATAATTTGTAATTTATATCAACAGTTGATATTCATATGCCCGTATTTATATACTCGTATTCACAGTCAGATCTTATATTTAAGGCTTTCTTAAATTTATCTTTAAATACTCTACGAATTATTTCATTGGCTGCTGAGTATCTAAAGATAAATTTAAGAAAGCCTTAAGTATAAGATCTGACTATGAATACGAGCATTATTCAATTGAGATCATCTTGAAATCGTAACATTTCATAGTCACGAAATAAGATGACCTTCGAGAAGAAGTTTTTCCTTAAGAATTCTTGTTTGATTTAAAGTCATCTTGACGAAGAAGTCTTAAGGTTGAACTTTTTTGATATTCGGCTGTTTCCGTAATATTTCGGTTGAATTCTCCAATAGAAACATTACATTTGAGAAGTATAAATTTATAAAATGTTATTGTATTATATTATCTTTTAATTAGATTGTGATGATTAGACTGTGAATTCCGACTTGAAGTGCGTTTCTTGGTGAAGAATTTCGCTGAAATTGTTTCATGTTTGGAATATTTTAGCAAAATTGTTGATTGAAAAATTATTGAAATTTCACTGAAAGTTAATTTTTCAGCTAACATACTGAAAAATCGCTGAAATTTCTCTGAACTTCTTTTCGGAAACTTTTCTTAAAGTTTCTCTGAAATTTTGCTAAAAACAAATTTTTCAAAAACTCACTGAAATTAAACAGAATTTTTTCTGAAATGTTGTGTCAAAACGAGAATTAATTTCAATAAAATTTTTCCATCAGAGATATTAAAATTAATAATATTACCTAACGATTTAAATATAAGTAAATCTATCATGAATCTCTCGCGTTTCCGACTTTTTGTATATGCTTTTTTTAATGTGAAACATAAAATGTCATATAAAAAAATCTTCTGATGCATTTATATAAGCAAAATTTACAAGAATCATATTCATTTATGATTGATTAAATCTCGATCAAAACATTTCTCATATGAATTTTGGCCATAAGTTACCAACAAATTTTTGAACAGCGAGCCAAGAATTTTTATTTAATTGCTTCATTGAATATATCATTGAATATATCATTATATTTAATTGCTTTATTGAATATATCATTTTTCAGTATAATCAAATAAGAGTCTGCAGTAGAGAAATATCTGCCTACAAGAACTTGCACACATGATTACAACGCATGATCACGTCGATTAAATATGATAGATTTCCTAACCTTAATAGTCGTCAACTTTGATGTGTCATATCTTGATTCGCGGGACAGAATGTCATTTTTTTATTATCAAATATTTATTTTTACGCGAAAACATCTATTCTATTTTTATTAAAATTTAAGATGAACGTGATCTTCTTAACATTTTTAATTTTTGTTTAAATCCACCTCAAACACGTCTTGATGAAGACCGTTTTATTTATTGTATATACATGTCAAATAAAATGTCTAATGACTATGAATTTGTCGTGAACTAAAAGAGTCTTAAGTCTATTTTGAACAAGAAGAATGTATTTATGAATCATGTCAAGACTATTCAAGACGTTTTGAAATAAGATCGTCTTCGATAAGTTTTAACTTGAGATTTTATTCAAATACTGTCTTATTTTTCGACTATGAATCTAGAAGATAACCGCTCACAAGCTGATATTCATAGTCAGATTTTATATTCAAGACCATCTTAAGTAATGTCTTAAGACGCTAATGCGGCTCTCTGATTGGTTCGTGATATCTCAAAAACTTAAGATGGTCTTAAGTGTAAGAACCGACTATGAATACTGGCCTTTGATTTCAGATTATAATTTTTTCAGAATTGGCAATTTTTGACGATTTTATTGTAAAATAACTTTTTTAAAAAGTTGCGGTAACATTAACATATTTTACATGCTTGTTTAATTTAAAGGGATCCTAAAGTGAAACCTGAACTCCGATCGCTGTTTTATCAATAAAATGAGACACGTCGACATATCTTTATATATTACCAGGGCCGGCAACTTACTTTGTCCGTAGATGTGACAATGACAAAAGGAGGAAGGAAGGGGAGGAGGGTATCGACAAGATACTATTAAACACTGTCGATTCTGGGCAAATTTTCGTGACTACAATGGCTCGGGGAGCCCAGATAATTGAAGAACACTGATGTTACGAAGGCAAGTCAATAAATTTTTAGAAAAACATAGTAAAACACATTTTTTTTGATCGATTCATTTTTATTTCTCAACATAATCTCCTTTCAGCTCGATACACTTGATTTAACGATTCTCCAACGGCTTTTTCAAGCCGTCTGAATAATATGATTTGTTCAATCCTTCAAAATAAGCTTCTATTTTGGCGATGAGCTGCTCTCTGATGGTGAATCTCTTTCTTCCGAACCATTTCTTCAGGTTTGGAAACAGGAAATAATCGCAAGAGATTGGCGAATGTGCTGAATGGGGAAGCAATTCGTAACAGAATTCGTTGAATTTAGCCATTGGTGCTAGGCACGTGTGAACACATGCACATCTTGATGGAAGAACACTTTCTTCCTCGCCAAATAGAGATGTTTTTTTTTTAAATGTTGTTGAAACGGTTCAATAAGACTGCATAATAATCGCCATTGATCGTTTTTGCTTCGACGGAAGATAATCGATGAATTATATCCGCGTGTATCCCAAAAAATTGTGGCCATCACCTTTCTGACCGATTTTACGGTCGCCTTCTTCGGAGCTGGTTCACGGTGAAGTCCATTGTTTTGATTGTTTCTTCGTCTCGAGTATGAAATAATGGATCCATGTTTCATCCACAATAATGAATCGACGCAGTTTCATCTGAATTACGTTACGAAAAACATCTCCAAACATTGTTTTGAAATCGCGCGTATGGATTCACCACAGTGAGCAAACGCGGCATCCATCTTGCCGATAGCTTTTTTCATACCCAATTGTTCGTGCAAAATTGAAATCACTGTGCCATGTGATATACCTGTGGTCTCAACAAGCTCGCGCACTTTCACTCATCGATCAGTCAAAATAATATCGTGGATTTATCGATGATTTCTGGTGTAGCAGCCTCAATTGGACATTCCGAACGAGATGCATTGGATATACGACCAAGTTTAAATTTATTCATCCAATTGTATACAGTCGCAAACGCTGGTGCAGATGTGCTATGAATCCAACTCGGCTTTGATTTCTTTTGGCGTTAAACTTTTCATATGTAGATGTTTGATCACTGCACAAAACTCGTTTTTTTTCCATTTTGCAAAAAATACAAAGGTTTTTCGCTTTAATCATCTACAGTAATGAAACATGCAATGAATTCTGTTCAAATTTGACAGTAATCAGCTGAGTGAGAGATGCTACTTGTTAAAAAATAATGTGACATGACACTGCGAGTGCTCTCTGACAGATTTTCTAAGAATTTATTGATTTACTCTCGTATCGACAATTAATAAAAATTTATTATTACACTGGCCAATAAAATTAATGCAACACCTATTTCACTCTGCAAAAATAGGCAAATTCCAAGATAGAATAACTTCATTAAAAATCATTGAGATGCTTAAAAAAACATTTTACAGCTTGAAATTTCTACTTTTCAGATCTACTTTAAAGATTTCATAAAGTTACACAATAACATAAATGAAGTTATACAATAATATAAATGAAGATATATCTCAAAATTTTTTACGAAATTTGCGGAGTTCTACGGAGTGGACTAAAAATTGTACACAAATGTGATTTATATCATTTGAAAGAGCGAATTTTTATCTTTAATTTGCTTTTTTACGAAGCTCCGCCCGATTCTTTTTCATCGATTTATTCAATGTTGAAGTAAAAGGATAATTTTTAATATGTCGTATAAACATTTGAAAAACATTTAATAAACATTAAATAAATGTTTCTTTAAACTATTATTTCAAATAATTAATGTAAAATGAACATTTATTAAAATGAACATTTACGTTAATAAACGTGAAATAAATGTTTCTTATTATCACATTTTAAATAAATAAATAATAATAAGTAAAATAAATATTTTATAAAACATTAAACAACTATGGGAAAACAACTATGGGAAATAAACTGATAAGCCCAAATATTTATAGTAATCTTAAGAGTGGAGAAATGTTGTGTGATGATTTTCATCGATTTGGGAACGAAATAATTCGTCTGTAATGGCATATGTGTATTTCTCAAAATGACTCAACCATTGACATATTTACTTGGCTCAGTGCATTTTTCACAATATGAATATCCTTGATGAAACTTCAGGCTTCTGACTAGTCGCGCCGGCCACATTGGAATCATGACATCAGAAGCGAGGAATGACAATGGTTAATTTATGCGTGCTATTTTTAAATAAAAACAACTGGATGAAACGAAATGACGAGATCACTTTAAAACACTTGTAAAAATTGATGAAAACTATCCTTTCCTCCCTTGATAGTCAGTAAATGGTTATAGAAGGCATGCAAAGTGAGCTTACTCGGGCAGAAATACATAGTCCGACAGCTGTTGAAACGAGTAAAAAATATACGTTTTTACATATAAAATTGCAAGATAACTTTAGTTTTCATCGATAATTACGATTTTGAAAGTACGAGACAAGTCATATTTTCACAATTAAGCAAATAATAACGAAATGGCACGCAATATAAATTTCGTCGTCAAAACGTTACTTTTCCACGTCTATAAGTTCGGCCATTCACCGTGGTGCAGCACTACCAGATATATAAATATGAAACCGGAATTTATCAATAGATGGCCATAGCTGTCAATCTATCATAGTTGCCATCAGACAGCGTCATTGACGCCATTTCCTTGTTCTGACATCTGACAAAGATTTTCAACTCACAACAATACAAGTTTCATACAACAATAGAATTTGTAATAGCGTTGAACATGTCGAATTTTATGCCTGGAAACTACGATTTGCGGACAGCATTGATTTTCTGTTACCATTTGAAGAAAACTGTTGCAGAATCGTATCGAATGCTTGTCGAAGTTTACGGTGAGCATGCTCTTGGTAAATCACAGTGCTTTGAGTGGTTTAAAAAATTCAAAAGTGGCGATTTTGACGTGAGAAACGAAGAACGTGGAAAACTACCGAAAAAGTTTGAAGACAGCGAATTGCAAGCATTGTTGGATGAGGATGACGCTCAACAACAACTCGCGGATCAATTGAATGTGAGAAGTCTCCATACGTTGAAATCCATGGGAAAGATCCAGAAGATGGGAAAATGGGTTCCACATGAATTGAATGAAAGACAACAGGAAAACCGAAAAACCACTTGCGAAATGCTGCTCGCTACAAAAGAAAGTCATTTCTCCATCGAATTGTGACGATAAAAAGTGGATATATTTTGAGAATCCTAAGCGTAAAAGATCATGGGTAACTCCAGGCGAACCATCGACATCGACTGCAAGGCCAAATCGCTATGGACGGAAGACAATGCTTTGTGTTTGGTGAAATCAGAAAGGTATGATCTATTATGAGCTAAAACCTGGCGAAACCGTTAATACTGAACGCTACCGACAACAAATAATCAATTTAAATCAAGCTTTGTGTGAAAAACGACCGGGATATCAAAAAAGGCAACACAAAGTGATTTTGCTTCATGATAACCACCATTGTGTGATAATGCACCATCACACACAGCAAAACTGGTCAAGGAAACGATTGAGGTATTTGGTTGGGAAATATAATACTTTCGCATGCGGCTTACTCACCAGATCTTGGCTCCGTCCGATTATCACTTATTTGCATCGATGGGACACGCACTTGCTCAGCAGCGCTTCACTTCTTACGAAGATGTACGAAAATGGCTAGATGACTGGTTTGGCTCAAAAGAGCAACA
>Ga0157364_1002814_pt1 | contig 16570 bp, 19 predicted proteins | sample AttsexASBM2_FD_111476 | JGI IMG/M metagenome (GOLD analysis project Ga0157364, IMG submission 111476) | Fungus gardens microbial communities from leaf cutter ant in Ribeirão Preto, State of São Paulo, Brazil - Atta sexdens ASBM2 | ecosystem: Host-associated > Fungi > Mycelium > Unclassified ... | reverse complement strand
CCATACAATCCTTGAACTCAGCTATTGATCTCATGTTCCTTTGACCAAACTCATCAGAACTCAATAATCATACTATCCACCTAGAATGGAGACTCTTGTCTGACCATGTTCCACTCACTGTTGATATCATGATACTTGAAGAATTTATTTAAACCAAAAAACATACTATTGTCAAGAACAGTGGAAAAAAGAAGAAATTCATTGGTAAACTAATTATAGCTATTAAAGGACTAAATATAGATCATATCACAAGCAAAGAAGTTCTTGAATGGATCATATATAAATTCACTGACAATATGGAAAAAATTTGGTTCAAGAATTCAAAAATTATCAATATCACAAATTATTTTAAATTATGGTGGAATAAAGAGTGTAACAAGAGACTTGAGAGGTATTGGACCTCAAAACAAGTTGAAGGCTAGAAAAACTTTAGAAGTGCTATCAAAAAGACCAAGTATGAATTTTTCAATACCAAAATTCAAGAAATTGTGGGCAAAAATCAAAAATAGTAGTCCTTGGGAACTTATGAATTGGGTTAAGAAGTGCAAATTACCAGCCATCAAAGCTATTCAATATAATGGTTATCTGTGTCTTGAACTCAAATATCTATGGCAAGCTCTTCATTTATCTTTCAATTCAGTGCAAAACTGTTGTATCAATCTGGATTTGTTAGAAGAAATTCCAGACAAACTGATCACAAAATGGATGCCTTTCTCAGAAGAAGAGTTTAGAAGTTCTATTGCTAAGTGCAATAATTCATTAACTCCTAGACTTTACAAATTGTCTTGGAAACATCTCAAGATTATTGTCAATAACACATCATGTTTCAAGAATTTCATCAATATTGCTAATGTATGCATCAATTTAGGTTACTGGCCTTTGCACTTCAAAACATTGTTGCCTATCATCATTCCTAAGTCTAATAAGGCATCTTACAACTCTCCAAAGGCATTTAGACCTATTGTGCTATTAAATATGCTTGGCAAGCTCATTGAGAAAGTCATTGGCAAAAGACTTCAATTTCAATTGATTTTTATGAATTTTATTCACTTATATCAACTAGGTAAATTGAAACAATGATCTACTATGGATGTGAGTATGGTATTAACTCATCTTATTCATGCAGAATGGGTTAAGAATCTTTCAACTAGCATATTAGTATTCAACATAACTTAGTTCTTCTCTTCACTGAACCATTAATTACTCCTATTAATTTTGGATAAAGCTAGTTTTGATTCCAAGATCTCTCTATTTTTCTGAGATTACTTAGTAGGCAGAAGGACAAAGTACCTTTGTGTCAAGTGTGGTTCACACTGGGGGTAAAAGTCCATGAAATGGACTCAGAGATGTGTGGACTAGTGGAATGACCTTGGCTTCAGCTTATATGCTGCACTGTCTGTCTGCTGTGTGGTTGCAATTTCAAATAATAAGAAGAAGTCTGAGATAGAAGTGAGTGCTGATTGGTGTGTTGCCATTAAACACTGAAGATCGAGTTCAATAAGAGTTATCTTCATCAATTATCAGACTAGCCAATTACAATATAACTACTAGTCTTATATACTAGTACCTACTATAGGAGATGCTTGGAGTTTCAGTGGTATAGCTCCTATTGCCTAAGTGGAGTTTTCAGTATTAAGACACTGACAAGAGTATGACTCCACCATGGAAGGCCAAGTCATATAGGAATATCTCTGTTATGGTAGATAGACTACTCAGACAATTGTACCACTGCCACAAGGTGTGTTGTAAGTAAGGTAGCCACTGTGGAAGGTAGGCTTTGGCTGTTAACAAGAAATATACCACAGTGATGTGTTTTCCAGACAAGTAGACTTGGCATATGACAGTATTCTCCTCTTAGGACTAAGCCTTTGAAGTCCTATTTATCTGAAATCCTATGAGGGTACCTAGGTCAATAATATATAAACGGAAAAGAAAAGTTTTTGCCTTTTCTTTTGTATTACTATGTCTTCTTCTACTCCCTCTGACATCTCACAGCACGATGCCAATATGCTTGAAGAACAGTACTGTGAAATGTAGTGATACCACGAGGAACAACAGCAGCTCCTGACCCAATTGGAAGAAGTGGTGAAGTCATATTGAGCTGAGCATGTAGCTAAAAAGACAAGAAAAGAGGTGGAGGCCAAAGCGAAAGAGGTGTTGTAGCAACCACTAGACTGAATTGTCCAATGATCTCACTAACAAGTAAAGCTCAAAGTGGGCTATGATGTGAGAATTCACAAGAGAACTCGACAAGGAGTCTCTGCTTAATTAGAGTCCTATATATACTAAATACATCTGATCCATGCTACAACCTTATATCCGCCTCATTTCCTACTCAAGGCCACCATGTTGTATACATGTATCCTGATGTCATCTTCTAGATCTTTCCACTATGTTCTAGGCTTATGATGTCACATCATGTGACATATCATGTAACTGTGATATCACATGTCTTTTCATCATCACTAAAAAGAAAAAGAAAAAGAAATTCAAAAGAAAAGAAATATAAAATCAAGGAAAATAGATAGAAGAAAAAGAAAAATGTTAGTGTCCAAAGCATTTCATAACAGTACCCCCCTCTTAAAGTTCCGCTTCCAGAGGAACTTCTTTTTCATTCCCCCAGATTCTCTTACTCCTCTGCTTATCTTTCTCATTCCATTCCAAACCTTCTTCCAGTTTCTTCATATATTCCTTCTCCCCTTCTTTCCTATCGTTCTTTCACCTATTCCAATTCCTCTCCAATTTTTTCAAATATTCTTCATCAAATTTCTTATTGTCCCACCCATATAACAACTTTGCCATATATCTCCCTGGCAATTTCCCTCTCTTGAACTCTTCAGCTTCCGGATTCAACTTTATCTCTTTCCCTTTCTTCATCCTTATTCTCCGTATTTCTTCTTCAAACCTTCCTTTCTCAAACTCTTCTACCTTCTTTATTGCATTCTTCAAATTCTCTAATCCCTCCCATGTATTTTCCTCTGCTATATACCCTTTCCATTTCACCAAATACTTTGTCTTACCTCTCCTCTCTTGTCTATCCAAAATCTCTTCTACTTCATATTCCTTCTCACCAGCTACCTCGACAGGTGGTGGGATCTTCTTCTGTTTCTCTACCTATTCCCTATACTTTACTATTCTTCTCACATTAACCACCGGGTGTATTCTTAACGACGCCAGTAACTCCAATTCCACCGCATTTTCTGACACAATCCTTTTGACCACATATGGTCCAATGAACTTCTCCATCAACTTCTTTGTTGCCCTCTTCCTCAGTTCCATCGAAAAATCTTTAGTACTAATTAGTACCTTGTCACCTACTCTATATTCCTCTGCCTCTTTCCTACTACTATCTGCTTGTCTCTTCATCTCTTTCTGCACTTTCACCAATGCTGCTCTGGCTTTCTCATGTCTTTCTTTCATCTCTTTTACGAATTCTTCTGTCTTCTCATTCTTCTCCTTTTTTCTAATCTCAAAGCCCATTCTTGGTTCTCTTTCATAATTAACTTGGAATGGTGACATCTTCGTTGCTGTGTGAACTTTATTATTGAATGCAAATTCTGCCATTGCCAACCATTCGGCCCAATTGTTTTGCCTGTGATTAACATACATTCTCAAATATTATTCCAGCTCCTGATTTGTTCTTTCTATTTGTCCGTCTGTTTCTAGATGATAAGTTGTAAACAACTTTGTCTCTATCCCCAACATTTTATTCAACTTCTTTATCATCTCTGCTGCAAACTGTGGCCCCCTATCTGATATCACACTCTCCGGCAACCTATGTAACTTCCACACATTATCTCTAAACAACTTTGCTAATCCTTCCACTGTCGTTTTTTCTGTCGTCGCCACAAAGTGGGACATTTTCAAAAACCTATCACACACTACCAAGATCAAATCATGACCTTTTGATACCGGTAACTTTGTAATAAAATCCACTGATATGTGTTGCCATGGTCTCTCTAGTATCTGATTAGGCCTTAATTTTTCTGCTGGCATCTCTGCTCTATTCTTCATCCTCTGGCACTGATCACACCCTTCCACATATCGCTTTACCTTCTTCATCACTCCTGGCCACCAATAATTTCTAGTAACCAATTCTACTGTCTTCTACTGTCTTCCGTGTCCTGCTATCGGCGTATCATGGTGCAGCCAAATAATTTCTACCCTTAGCTTCTCATCCTTTGGAACATACACTCTTCCTTTCTTCAATACCAATCCTTCTTCTATCTGCCATTCCTCATCTCTCAACGTCTTAACTCCTGCTTTTTTCATTTCCTCTACCACTTTTATCACTTCCTCATTCTTATCTCTAGCCTCCTTTATTTTCTTTATTATACCCTCGTCTAGTCCTTCTATTAACTGCTCCATTGCTCTTACTTCTAACCATTCCTCCTTCACTATTACTTGATTTTCGTTATCTTTCTCTACTCCTTCTGCCCAATCTACTCTCCTACTCGAACTATCTGCTCTCCCCATACTCTTGCCAGCTACATGCTTCAAAGCAAAATCAAATCTTGACAAATATAGTGACCATCTTGCCTATCTTCAATTCAACTTCTGGGCCTTCATAAAGTACTCCAAGTTTTTGTGATCTGTCCATATTTCGAACCGACCCTTGGCTCCTTCTAAGAAATACCTCCATGCTTCTAAACACCGAATGATTGCCAACATCTCTTTGTCGTGAATTTCGTAATTTCTCTCAGCTTCATTTAACGACTTAGAAATATAGGCCACTGGCCTCCATCTCTCATTTTCACACTTTATCGATAATACTCCTCCCGTAGCAAAATCTGATGCGTCTGCCTCTACTCTCATCTCCTTGTCCAAGTCTGGTGTAACCAGAACTGGTTCTGTCGTAAATCTCTCCTTCAGCTCTTCAAATGCCTTCTACTGTCTTTCTCCCCAATTCCACTTCGTTTCCTTCCTTGTCATCTCATGTAAGGGCTTTGCTATCTTTGCAAAATCTTTCACAAACCGTCTGTAGTAGTTTGCTAGCCCCAAAAACTTTTGTACATCCTTCACACTCTTTGGTACCGGCCATTCTACAACTCCCTGCACTTTTTCTTTTTCCATCCTTACTCCGTCTTCTCCTATTATCACTCCCAAGAACCCTACCTCCCTAACCTTTCACACACACTTCTCTGGTTTTACAAATAAATCATTCTTCTCTAACCTCCTTAGTACTTCCTCTACTATTTCATCATGTCCTTCCTCTGTTTCCATCGCCACCATCACGTTATCAATAAATACCGCCACCTTTTCTTCCACCACCAGATCTCTAAGTAAATCATTCATCATTGCCTGGAATGTTGCTGGTGAATCAGTTAATCCAAAGAACATTACCATCGGTTCAAATGACCCTTCAAGCATTGAGAACGCTGCCTTCCACTCATCTCCCTCTTTTATTCTTACATTGTTATATCCCCATCGCAAATCTATCTTCGTAAACACCTTCTTCTTCTCTATGCTATCTATCAAATCTGAAATCAGCGGCAATGGATAATTATTCTTGATTGTCCAACTGTTCAGGTATCAATAATCCTGCACCATCCTTTTCTTCCCATCTTTCTTTGGCACAAAGAACACCAGTGACATTTGTGGTGATTTTGATGGCCTGATGTACCCCTTCCTCAACTGGTCTTTCACAAACTCCTGCACCTTCTCTTTTTTTACTCTTGACAACAGGTATATCTTCCCCTTTTTTGGTACAAATTCTTCTCTGAGATCTATGGCATGATCCCAGGTTTTCCTCATTGACATCCTCTCCGAATCCTTCTTTTTAAACACCTTCAAGTATTTATGGAATCTTCGTGGAACCATTTCCTCTGTCGCCCTCAGTTCTATTAAGTCCTCTTCATTCTCTTTTTCTTCCACTACTCTTACTAGCATTTTCTCTTTCTCTATCGTTGGTCTTCTCCTTTCTTTCTTTTTCTCTCTTTCTTCTTGCTTCTTCCACCCTGGCTTTGTCTACCTTCCCATTTTCCACTTCTTTCCATATTCCTCTGGACATCTCGTCATTTTTACTTCTCTTGTTTTCCAATCTATTTCTAGGTTATGACGCCTTAACCAAGGCATATCCAATATAACACTCCACTTTTGACCTCCCATCACATCTATCGACGTCCTTTCCTTATGCCCTTTGAAATATATTTCTATCTCCACCATATCCACTATAGGTCCCACGTAGTTAAATGTGCCATCCACATTTCTCATATGCACCAGTCTTTCTAACTCCATTCTTCTAAACTTATGCTTTCTTGCAAACTCCTTGCTCATTACCAACCCTGTTGCTCCACTGTCCAACAATGCTTCTGTTACCACTTCTTTTTCTTCCTCCTCCTGTTTCAACCCAATTTTTACTGTTACTTCTCTCAAAAAATTTTCCTTTTTCTTCTTCTTTTCTTCTACCCCCCTCTTCGCTTTCTCTTCTCTCAGTATTTCCCTTCTATCTTTCACCACCTCTTTACCGCTTCCTTCCCCTCTCTGCATCACCTTAACTTTCAATACTTCAAATTTATTTGAGGACACCTGTACTGGTTCCTCTCCTCCCCTATTCCTACAATGACTGGCCATATGGCCGAAACCTCCACACCCAAAACATTTCCTTTCCTCCATTGCTTTTCTTCTGTTTCCCTCCCTTCTTGCTTCTCTTATCTCCTGTTGTCTCCATTCCTTCTCTGCCTTTCTTTCTTCCTTCATTCTCATTGTCTCAATCCTTCTCCATTCTTCGTCTATCCTCTTCTTTTCTTTTTTTTCTTCTCTCTCCTTCTCATTTCTTTTCCTACATTCTTCTATCCACTTATCCGTTTCTTCTTCTTCCTTCTCCCTCTGTCTCACTATTTCTCTGCTTTCCTGTCGTCTTTTCTCCTCCATTACTACTTTCAATTCCACTATTTGTTTTTGTAATTTTATTATCATTGCATTATTTTCCGTTATCTCCTTCATCAAACTAGCTTCTTCTTCTTCACTATATCTCCTCATCATTTCTCCCATATTTCTCTGTCCAATCTCTGCTATTTTATTCCTTCCTAAATCTATTCTCTCGTTGTTTACTGTTACAACGGCGTATTCCTTTATTTATTATCTCGCTGTCGATCTAAACAGCAGTGTTCCTCTGTAAGTGATAGTGGGCACTCTTTTTGTCCCACCTACACTGTCTACCAACTACTTATCTACTGCCTTACCAACTACTGCTCTAATCAAATGTAAACTATTATCCCTAAGCAGAGAATCCCTAAACTAGGCACTCCTTAATGGACTACGCTGCTGCTCTGCGTGGATGGGTCACAACAGGATCCCACAGCACAAGCCTTCTACACAAAAATAACTAGCTACCATGTCCACACAGGGTAATACGTCTTAATGCACCAGTGAACAGTAGTGCACCAAAACGACTAGGATTTACCCTCCTAGTTGGTATCCCCCTTAATGCCTAGGGTCCGGCTTAATTTCTTCTTGACGTTGAGCACACGGCTTGCAGTCAAGGATAATAGAGAGTAAGTAAAAAGGAGTCTGCGTAATGCAGAGTCCCTGAGAGTCATCGAGTTCTACTGTTGTAACAACTACTAAACTGAATTGTCCAATGATCTCACTAATGAGTAAAGCTCAAAGTGGGCTATGATGTGAGAATTCACAAGAGAACTCGACAAGGAGTCTCTGCTTAATTAGAGTCCTATATATACTAAATACATCTGATCCATGCTACAACCTTATGTCCGCCTCATTTCCTACTCAAGGCCACCATGTTGTATACATGTGCCCTGATGTCATCTTCTAGATCTTTCCACTATGTTTTAGGCTTATGATGTCACATCATGTGACATATCATGTAACTGTGATGTCACATGTCTTTTCATCATCACTAAAAAGAAAAAGAAAAAGAAATTCAAAAGAAAAGAAATATAAAATCAAGGAAAATAGATAGAAGAAAAAAAATGTTAGTGTCCAAAGCGTTCCATAACAAGAGGAAGCTGAGAAGAGGAGGGTTGCAGAAGAGAAAAAGAAAAAGAAGAAGACATTGGAGTATCTTCAACAACTCTGGTAGAGGTACTAGTAGAGGACACTATTTTTTTAGAGGGCACTGAGGGATCCCAGATCACAGGATCTAAGTGTAAGGAGGTTTCCCTGGAAAACAATAAAGACTACTGGCCTTTCAAGAAAGCTAAAGGAAAACAGCCAGTAAGATACTGCGGAGTCAATGGAGTCAAGATGGGAGGTGCTAACCCCTATAAGAGGTATATGTGTGCTGGGCAGGATTGCCTGGTACATAATTCAAGATGAGTAATGAAATTTTCTCTTTATTTTCTTTTACTGATAGCCTTTCCTTAGCTGGTCTCTAACATGTACCAGGTGCATCACTATCAAGCAGCGGTATGTCCCCCACACCAACACCAATATCCTAGCCATGATCCCCACTTATGGCGGGGTTCTAAATGCCATTAAAAAAGCACTTCAAGAACTTGTAAAAGAGTACTGAAGAGTCAGAAAGTCTCTTCAAAACTTAGTAGAGGGACAAGAGAGAAACACAGCCCAGTTGGAGAGGATTGGGGCCGTGATAGAGTAGAGATGGGGCTTGGTGGCAGAGAATGAGAAGGAGGAGAGCAGAGATGACAAGGAGGAGTCTGATGATGGCCTTAGAGAAAGTTAGGAGGAGAGGACTCTATTGTCTACTTCCTGTTAGTATAGTGGTTTTGTTCTTTTAGTTTTAATTTTGCTTTTTGTGATCTAATTGTGTGAGTAAGAAAATAAAAAAATAAAAATAAAGTCTGAAAGTTTTGAAAAAAAAACTCCAAAAAGTGCATGGAAGCTGGGGTTAAATGAGAATAAGTGGACAGAATATACCAAGGAATTAATGAAGAAGATCCCTATTAGAAAATGTGTGGAGACAGGGGACAAGTGCAACAGTGTGATCAGGACAAAGAGAGTGGACCAGGCTTGGTAGGATATACAATATGGAAATCGGATACCAAGTCAGAGGCATGAGTAAGTTCTAATGTGGAAATCCACTCAGATTCATCTCCAGTGTCTTCATACCCTAGCTAGATCACCTTGTACAGAAGTTTTAATGCCTGTCAGCAATCAATTTTAGAGTCCACTATCTGAGAAATTTCATATTCAGATTCCCCATTAATTATAACTGAAGCAAGGGTCAGTTGTGTTCTCTTGAAGAAGAAATTGGATGTGGCAGGTTTAAGCATGGACACATGGAAAACTGGATGAACAGAGTGCATGGACTCTGGAAAATAGAGAGTGAATAATAGTGTACTAGGCTGAGTAATGATTTCATAAGGTCTGAGATATTTTTTGGAAAGTTTCTTTGAAGGTCAAGTTGTTTGGAAGAACTGAGTCTTGACAAAGACTTTGTCACCTACTTTGAAATCAGAAGTGGGAGAGCATCATACATCAGCAGATTTCTGATAACACTATTGGGCTGCAGAGATTTCAGCTTTGAGGGTATCCTATAACTCATTGAGATCTACAGCAAAGTCATAAGCTCAGGAGGAAACAATATCGCATTCAGGGTAAACAGTAATGTTTGGATGATATCCCTTATTAACAAAGAATAGGGAGACACCGGTAGTAACACTTGGAGCATTATTGTAGGCAAACTCTGCAAGGGATAGGAGTTCAGACCAGTTGTCTTGCTGGTAGTTACAGTATACACAGAGGTATTGCTCGAGAGTCTGATTTGTGTGTTCAGTTTGTCCATCACCTTCAGGGTGGTAGCCTGAGGTGAAGTAAAGCTGTATATCCAGAGCAGTGCCTAAAGATTGGAAGAAACTTGATACAAACTCTGAGCCTCTGTTGAAGATAACATTAGACAGAACACATAAAAAACAAATAGACATGATGGTATCATGGACAGGGATAAAGATCACCTGCTTGGTAAGCCAGTTGACTATGACCAAGATGGTGTCAAACCCAGAGGATAACAGAAGTTTTTCAATGAAGTCCATAGAAATGGAATTCTATAGTTGTTCAGAGATAGGGAGTTGTTTAAGAGATCTATAGGGCTTGTGATGTTGTGGCTTAGATTATATACAAGTAACACAGAACTTGCAGAATTGTTGTATATCAGCATGAAGGCTAGGCCAGGAATATCCACAGTGAACTAGTTCCAGTATTTTGTTTTGACCATAATGTCTAGCAAGGATGTGATCATAATTATACTGGAGAACGTGTATATGGAGATTACTAGTGGATGGTACATAAATTCTGTTGTCAAGGAGGAGAAGATCATTTGGATCTGTAAACCACTGGCTATCTATAGAGATGTATTTTGTAGTGATTAGGTCACTAGGAAGAGCTGTAAGGATGTCTTGATGTAGGGTGTCCAGATCAACTATTGTAGCTGTATAGAAAGAAGAGAAGAAGAGAACAGTAGCTTGTATGGAGGCTGCTAATTGTCGTTGAGTGAAGATAGGTTTGAAATTGTAAGGATTGACTGTGGCATAGCCAGTATTCCCTCCTTTAGAATAGACATCCCATCATCTAGTGAGAGCATCCAGTTTGGTGCCAAGACAACTAGAACAGAACCTGATGACAAGGTTGAACTGAGAGAGATACTTGGACCACCATGCTTGCTTCTGGGTCAACACCTTGGTAGTAGAAAAATACTCAAAGTTTTTATGATCTGTAACAATGTTAATGGAATAGACTGGACTCTTTATGTAGTGTTGCCAATGTAGTGTTGCCAAATCTTGAAAGCTTCAAAAATAGCAAGCAATTCTTTGTCATGTGTGTTGTAATTCAACTCCACTATGGTGAAAGTGTGGGAGTAAAAAACAACTAGATGAACTTCATTTTCTTTGTAAACAATGGAAAGAATTACAACAAAAGCATAGTCTAAAGCATCAGTTTCCACAATGATTTGAGCATCAGGAATCCAATGAGTGAGAATGGGAGCAGAGATGAATGCCTTCTTGAAAGAGTTGAAAGCCTTATGACAAGAGAAGTCAAAGTTCCAAGAAATGTTCTTTCAGGTAAGATGTATCAATGGAATGATAATGTCCGAGTAGTTGAAGATGAACTAGCAATAAAAATTAGCAAAACCTAAGAAAGATTGAATATCCTTCACTTTCTTTGGCTCTGGCCAGTCTTGAATAATTTTTACTTTGTTGTTAGACATGATAAGTGTTATGGCAACCACTAGTCACAAAGACCAATGACTACACAGCGAGTAAATCTCTTGAGTGGATATAATGTAGGAAGTTCACAAGAGAACTCGATAAGGAGTCTCTACTAAATTAGAGTCCTATATATATATTTTACATGTGGTCCATGCTAATAATAATTAAACCTATCCTCATATTCATGCTTTGTCCTTATGTCTGCCTTATGTTTTACTCAAGGCCACCATGTTGTATACATGTGCCCTGACATCATCTTCCGGATCTCTCTACCATGTTCTAGACCTATGACATGTCATGTGACTGCAGTATCATGTGCCTCTTCATCATCCAGAATTAAAAAAGAAAAGAAAAGCAAAATTGATATAAAATCAAAAAAATAAAGAAAATAAAATAAAAATTATCAGTGTTCAAAGCATTCCATAACAGTAAGGCCAGAAGGAGAAAGGATGTATCCCAGATACTCTACTGATTCAGAGTGAAATTCAAATTTCTCTGCTTTGGCATAAAGGCCAGCCTTGTGGAGATGCTTAAGTACTTCTTTAGCATGCCGGTGATATTTGGACATATTATTCAAGTAGATGAGTATATCATCCAGATAGATCACAACACAGACATCCAAGAGATTGGAGAAAATGTCATTCATGAATTGCTGAAAAGCCACAGGAGCATTGGTGAGACCGAAAGACATTACAAACCATTCAAATGATCTGTAGCATGTCCTAAAGGCAGTCTTCCATTCATTACCATCAGTAATGTGAACCAAGTGGTAAGTATAGCAAAGATCTATCTTTGAATAAACCTGAGCTTTGTGAGGTGAGTCCAATAGATTAAAGATGAGCAGGAGTGGATAACAATCCTTCTTGGAGATATGGTTAAGACCATGGAAATCGACACAGAGGTGCAGTGAACCATCTTTCTTCTTAATGAATAAGACCAGTATACCATGTGGAGATGAGGTTGGTCAGATGAAACCTATATTGAGGTTTTTCTCAATGAATTCCTTCAGAGCCTCTTTTTTAGATGCCAAAAGCAAGTATATAGGGCCAACCAGAGGTTGAGCACCTTCTTCCAAATTGATTTTGAAGTCATAAGAACGATGAGGAGCAAGGACCTCAGCTTTAGCTTTGCTGAAAATGTTGGCAAATTTGTGATATCCAAAAGGGATGTTGGAAAAGTCAGGAGCTTCTGCAAGTTTTGTAAAATTAGCCTGAATGTCTGAAGAGCAAAGATAGAGTTCAAAATTGCTAAAGCCTAGATATTTTGATGTATGCAAAAATACTACAGCACCAATGATAACAATGTTAGGTTGCTTAGAGTTAGACATGGAGGTCTCAGATACAAGTATGGAAACTACGGAATCCAATGATTGCAGAGAGATGTTGAGAAGTAACAGAGATGCCAATGGGATGTTGGCTGCAATGTGAGAAGAAGCAAGATTTTCCCACAAAGATGGATGGAAGTTTATCAACCTGTTTACCCAGTCAATCAGTGGATTGTGTTGGGCGAGCCAGTTGTATCCAAGAACCAAAGAGCAGGAAGAATCTAGCGGAGTGATATAGAAGTCCAGATTTATACAATTACCAGTAGAAAAAATTATGGGCAAGTTAGCAATTTCAGAGATGGTGTTGTTTAATAAATCATCAAACAAGCAGAGAGCAACTGAAGGGGTTGTAGAAGTCTTCAGGTAGTAAGTATACACAAATTTAGAGTCTACAAAACAATGAGTAGAACCAGAGTTAATGAGAGCTCAGAATGGGATTTTATTAAGGTGATCCTGACCAAGGATCAAGAGAGAGGTAAGAGAAACAAAGAGTGAATGAGAATCAGAAAGAGTGGATGCATTGAGTCGAACAGAACTCATTGCTGCACAGGGAAGTTCAACACAGCCCTCAGTCTGTACAGAGTCCTGAAGATCACTCTCTATTTTTCCAAGAGTTTCTTGAAAGCAGTTGCTGAAGCATCATGGCTCTTGGGAGTGACCATGGTCTGCTTCTTGGAACAGAATTCCAACTTGTGGTCTCCTACACCACAATAGAGGCACTTTTTGCACTTGTCACTGGTTAACTTGCTGTTGCTGGCCAGCTTAGAAGAGAGGTCCACCCACAGAGAATTAGATTGTTTCTTGGGAGTGGGGGATGGAAATGATTTGGGGGAGAGTGTTTTGGTGGATGAGGCTACTGGAGATGGGTTCACCTTATTCTGGGAGACTGTGGCAGGACCAGAAGTGGAAGCTTTCTCTTGCTTTTGAGAGTAAGACTCAAGAGCCTCTTTTTCCACCTACCTAGCATGGTGGCATTCGTGGTCACATTCCCAGTAGCAGTAATTGATAGTCATTACCAAAGTGTACATATCCTGGACCAAGGTGGGTTTTCCTTGTTCCCAGGTAGAGATAGAATCCTGGATCTGATTTGGGAGTCCCTGGTAATAGCAGTGGCATAGCATACTATTCCTCCAACCTAGTTTGGAGGCATAGCACATGAAATCCACATTGTAAGTGGAAATCTTATTACTGGGCTTTATGTGGAGATTATCCAGCATGTTAGCCACTTTACCTACAGAGTCCAAGAGACTAAAATGTTGATGTAGCTCGTTGACAAACAGATTCCAGTTGAAGAGCCAGTCTTGCAAGATGTTCTGGTCTTTCTGGTTGAGGCCCACCTCAAACTAGTCCTGAGCTACTCCTGTGAGATAGGTCATTACAAAGTTGATTTTTACAATGTTTATGTTGAATTACACCAGATTAGTATAGAAATAGAGATGACACTGAAACAAGAAATTATTAAGTTTGTCAGGCTCAGTGCCGCTAAAGATATCAGTGATGCAAGCTTTAGTTTTCCTTGAATTAGTATTAGGACTGGGGGTCTGATTAACATTAAAAGTATTAGCAAGTCAACCAAGTATGTTGGCCAACTGTTCATTAGTATTATTGCTCCAATGGGGTTTTGACTATAAGCAAGTAGAAGATGTGGGTCTATTAGCTGTTAAATTAGTATTAGGATTAGTAGTGGGAGCATCCTCCCAGTTAGAATTGTTGTCCACAGGGATGATACTTGGGCTAGGATGGATGGTACTAGATGGAGACCTTGGAGATGAGTGGTCTCTTTGGTGAATTTATCTTGAACATCATGGAGCATTTAGTGGATAAGCCAAATGGTCACTAAAATGTGAAATCATGTTGAAGAGTGTCCCAAGCAGTAGGACTGAAGTTAAAGTTGAGGAATTACAACGAGAGAAAGCCATTTTGGACTTTGAAGTGTGAGGGTTGTTTTGCAGGCAGAATTGCAACAAAACTGCTCAGAAGTGACAGTAAACTTGGAAGTCTGATAATACTATCAGACATAGTTCACACCAGGAGTGAAAGTCTACAAGATAGTCTCAGAGGTGTGTGAACTTGTGGAACGACCTTGGCTTTAGCTTATGTATTGTGCCATCTGTCTGCTGCATAGTCACAATTTCAGATAAGAGAAAGAAGTCCGAGTTGGGAGTGAGTGCTAATTTGGTGTGTCACCATTGAACACCAGGGACCAAGTTTAATAAGAGTTATCTTTGTTGATTATCAGACTAGCCAATTACAATATAACTACTAGTCTTATATACCAGTACCTACTATAGGAGATGCTTGGGGTTTTAGTGGTATAGCTCCTATTGCCCAAGTGGAGTTTTCAGTGTTGAGACACTGACAGGAGTATGACTCCACTATGAAAGGCTGAGTCATATAGGAGTATTTCCATCATAGAAGATAGAATATTTAGATGATTGCATCACCGCCATGAGGTGTGTTGTGAGTAAGGTGGCCACTATGGAAGGTATACTTTATTTGGATTAGCTGTTGACAAGGAATGTACTGCAGTGATATGTTTTCCAGACAAGTGGACTTAGCATATGACAATCAGTCAAAAATGAATAGAGAAAGCTCTGAGCTAAACAGTCTCAAGAATGGGTATTGAGTTCTAATATTATGACTTAGATCTCAGAAATAAGACAAAATCATACTCTTGTATTAAGTAACATAAGAGAACTCAATAGAGTTCTTGTTACAAACTAATCTACCTTGTATACTACAGACCATGGTCTGTATGCACACTATAACTAACCTATTCTAAAGTTTATATGCTTTTTATAAGGCTAACATGCTATTGCTATACTATATGACATTATCTGTTCTAGAATCTTCTAGGACCTTCTCTGTGACTGTGACATATCCAAAAGAAAGAAAAGTAAAAATGAAAACCAAAAATAAAATAAATGGAAAATGGAAAAATAAAAAAGAAAAGAAAAAGAAAATAGAATAAATTATTCACAACTCTGACACTCAATTAATCAAGTTTGCAGTTTCCAAACTTGGTTTAACACCTAAGTTTTTTCCATCTTATACTCTCTTTATAATTCTTGGTGTGGACTTGATTTTAAGGTTGTGCCTTAATTAGTCAGTATATCACCTGATCACATGTTGTTGTTGTTGTTGTTTATTCCTATTTTCTATACTGTAACAAGCAAACTAGTGCTAAGACATGGTGGGCGTTCGAAGTAATTACGCCCTCTCTACAGGGTGGTATCTACATTTCTAAGATAAAATCAAATAGTCGTTCAGAGATATGATGTAGAGATGTCTGGTTGAGGAGAATGTTAGAGTGGGTCAGATTAGTAATATTGGCTGTGGGAGTGAGCACGGGCCAGTAGTAGCGAATAATTGTAAACTAGAAGAAAATTATAGGAGAGAGTATAAAAGTATGGTGAGGGAGTGGTGGTTGTGGCTTAATGTGATGCATTGGTTCCAAGGCTATTCTTAGTCATCCTCAGGGTCATCCATATCATGTTCAGCAGCTAGGAAGTCTTCCATAGTGGGTAGCTTCTATCTGGGTAGACCTGTCCCACTCTTGGTGAATGCACCTGATCTCTCAAGGAATTTGCTTAGGGCGGCTATACCTTGTTTTGTTCCAAGAATATCTGACATATATATAGAGTTTGAAACATTGCAGAGGATTTGGCAGTGGTTCTCATATTGGGGGCACGTGTCGATGATGTGCTTACGTGTTTGTATTTCTTCTCCACAAGGGCAGGATATGTTTTCTGAAGAAACTGCGGATTGGTAGTAGTCTCCAAAGTAGCCGTGACCTGTTCTGCATTGGATAAGGCGGTCAAAGATTTCTCTTTGGTTACGCAAGACTTTAAAATGGGGGGTAGGTTGAAAGGATGGGGAAATGCGGTTTGCAGGGCCATATCATCTATTTTGAGGTCAATTTCTCTATATCCATTTCCATTTGGTAAGCATATATTCACATGCTCGACAGCTTGCTGAAGTAGTTGTAGTATTAAATTGGCTCTGGAGTTTTGCAGCTTCTTTCACTAATTTATCAGCTTTTTCATTTCCTCTGATTTTAGTATGGCCAGGAGACCAGAAGATAGAGAGATGGTGGTGCAGTGAGGAGTCAAGCCAT
>Ga0157364_1002813_pt1 | contig 16570 bp, 9 predicted proteins | sample AttsexASBM2_FD_111476 | JGI IMG/M metagenome (GOLD analysis project Ga0157364, IMG submission 111476) | Fungus gardens microbial communities from leaf cutter ant in Ribeirão Preto, State of São Paulo, Brazil - Atta sexdens ASBM2 | ecosystem: Host-associated > Fungi > Mycelium > Unclassified ... | reverse complement strand
CTCGTAGATTTTTATTAAAATTATTATTCTGCAGACAAAACTGTGGCTCGTATCTAAACTTTTGTTGAAGGATCTCCAATTACTGTACGATGAAGATGAAATAATAAAAAATTAGATTCATCTGAAAGCGAGATACGCTATAAGATTTTTCAGTTTTTAAGCTTTAGTTCTTGCAATTTAATAATATACATATAATAGGTATACATCTATATACTCAATAAGTTTTTAGATTAATTTTACGTTTTGATAATAAATTTCTCTATGATCAGAAGAATATTCATCAATTGACGACATTGTAGCTTTTAATATCTTAGAAGGTAATTGACATTGCATTTAATATTATGAAACTTCCATTACTATTTATTATCCACCTAGGCAATGAACGGTTCTAGTTCTACAACTTTTTCCTTCTATATTGCGAACTTCACCGAGGCATTCTCTCACCCCAAGTCATGACATCAATATTACGCGATGAATTTCTGGTTTTACGGGCCACGCATGTCGCGACTCGTCATGGTATTTGCCGTTAAAAATAGCCTTTGCATGCCATATGGGTCGGTAAAAGTGCATCGGTTCACATGGTACCCGTGTCCTCCTTTCGTACACTTTACAGCGTTTCTTTAAAGAAAAAGAAAGAGAGAGAGAGAGAGAGAGAGAGAGAGAGAGAAAGAGAAAGGAAAGAAAAAAACTACAAGTGTCCTCCTGAAATCACATATTCGATGCCTGGCCTTTCTAAAAGCCATACGTTCTGCCGCTAAACGAGGATCGCAGTTAATCTTACATCAGTTTAATATTAAGATTTGTTGCTTCAAGATATAATTACTCAAGCAACATACACGCGTTGGTGTAAAATATCGTAACCATTTCCAATCGCGATCGGTCGCGACGCGACGCATGATTGACTCGCGAATATACGCGTTTCTTGCGTCTCGAGGGGTGAATATATTCGCGCGAAAAATATATTCGGCGTCGCTGGCGCGTTTACAAGGGGAGGCCTTTAAAACGTCAAGTCTCGAAACGTTCTCTCCGCGCACAGGTTCGACACAGTTGCGCCAGCGATTCATTACGCAACGCGCCGCGCTTTCACGTTGTCATTCATTACGCGCCGCGCCAGCTCTCCGCAGATGTATACACGCGTGACTGCATACGAGGAGAACGTGCCCGCACATACACGCGCGAAACACAGTCGATATTAATAACACGCTCGCCAATGTAGAAGCCGTGGACATGAGTAGCGAAAACCCATTGACCGTGACCCTCTCTGTTTCTAGTTTAAATGTAAACCGTCGCAAAACTACGACGGATTCGTCGAATGCGTCGTTTTCTTCTTCTTCTTTTTTTTTTTTAATTCTTGCGCATCGAAACTGTTTTTGCGTGGAAACTCTATTTAAAATTAAGATCACAACTGAACGTCTTGCCTCCGTAAAGTATCACAATATTTTCATACATTATATCCAGCGTTCCAATATACGACCGTTAGACACGATCGCCAGACATTCTCGAATGCGATTGCACTCGGTCGCAAATTCCAGTTGTGCATAAATTAACGAAACGGAAGCCATGCGACGTTTGAGAATTTCGCGGGCATTATAATGCATATACACGTGGCGTAAATAATCCAACGAAATCGCATTGTCACGCGGGCCGTATCCGCCTGGCGGCAAGGAATGTCGCTCGACCGCAGTCGTAGTGTCTGATAAATGATCACACCCGCGGAATATTAAGACTCTCCAGCCACGTACAGCGATACGAGCGACGCGAACAAATGTTCTCGGTCGCGTAACTACAAGAAAGAAAACGAGCGTGGTTTTCATATAGAGACAAATCGACCGTTCGTGCGATCAAACGTGTGTAACGTGTGTAACATGTTTTGCTGATCTATTCGTCATAATTTCTGCGCTTCATGCATTTCCTTAAACATATAAATTAATTCGTCACGCAAACTTCTTAAGGCCATAATTTAATAAACTCCGTCTCATCGGGATATCGCCTCCTTACCACCTCTTGTCGAACTTTCATTCGTGATGTAATAAAATCTAGTGATGAAATGTCATCTGAACTTTCCGATCAATTATTTCAGGAAACTTTTTTTGAGATTCGACTACTCGAAAGGTGAGAGAAGAAATGAAATAAATGGAGCGAAGAAGAGTCTGATCAAGAACGAAACTCGTTCTATTCATCTTTGTACATAATTGAATGAGCTGAAGCGTCTTATCGATGTACGAAGCGTTGCGAAACATCAAAGATACGCTTGCGAATTTTCCGGATGAAGAATCGCTCCTTCGCGATAATTTCCCAGCGAATCATTTCTCAAATGCGTCGCGGAGAGAAACGAGATGTGATTATTTCAAAGAAAACACGCGCGACGCGGCAATTTAAATAACAAAATTAATGCTTTGTCGATTAAAACACATTTTTCTGATCACGAGAAAGTATGTTTCCAATATTTAATTCTTCTGATATAATCAGGTTTTTATTAATGAATGATCTTATAAAATATCTTGTCATAATTAACGACTTCTGCAATCCTATTTGGAAATGTTGTCTATGACTATTTGAAATGTAGTCATTATGAACTGTCACTATTTTCAAGTGTGAGCATATATAACTATTTGTATCATATCTAGATCGCATGCATTAATTTATATTTCATGCACTTATGTTAGTAAATAATAAACTAAACTTGAGTTGAATTTAATTACATTTCCTTGAGTTAAATTAACTCCATTATTTTAATTAAATTAACATGTTGAGTAGGAACAATGATTTTTATAAAAATGATTAGAAATATTTCAAACTAATTGTGAGTATAATTTGATATTATAAATTTAACAGTAAGTAATTATAGTATTATCATCAATAAATACGATATTCTCTCAGTGATCATAAAGAAGTGAAGAGGAATTAAAAGCATTTTCGCGCATTTTTTTTTTTTTTTTCAAACAGTGCACAATCGAGATACAGTCAGTGCACAATTCCTGTATGAAGATTAGCCTTCAAGTCCCAGAGGTGGCGCGCCCAAGAGCTTTCCGGTTGAAAGATCATCCGTCCGTGATAATTTTCCGGGACCGGTCCGTTCTGAGAGACGAGGAAAGAAAGAGAGAAGTGTCCGCACGGTATGCGGTAGAAGCAAAGAGAAGAGAAGAGAAGAGAAGCGACGAGAGAAGTAAGGAGAAAAGACCGGTCGAGGGCAGCCGCACCACGTTGAGCCAAGGCACGTCCGAGTGAACAGGAATCGCCAGTGCGGCGATCGCTCGGAGCGTCTCCTTGGCTTCGGTCAGTGCCTGGCTATAGCCAACTTTTCTTCACCTTGCGGGCGAACGACCGTTACGTTTTTTCGTTCCAAGGCTGAACGTATCCTTTCGTCGGATGCCTCTTTCTCTCTTCTTGACGCACCGGATCGAGAGACGTGCAATTCCCTGGAAGCAACATTCCCCGCGGGAAATATCCACGCAGGAGTTTCCCGGAGCTTTTACGAATATTTAAGGGAAATTAGGGAAAGACTGGGAATTACGATGCGATTTACGATTATTGCTTCGATCTCGATGTCGGCGGATTTTTAGAAGAAATTATAATCTTGCATCTGCTAACAATAAATTAATTATATTTCTTTAGTAAACAATATTTAAAAGATATACTAAAAAGATAAACATCTTTCTGAAATCAAACTAATTAAGTTGCACTTTTCATAAATTTGTTTGTTCTACTCCCTTATAATTAATTTATAATATTCTTTTTATTAATATTCTCTATTATTTATTTCATGAAATTAATCAGTTTGATTTCTATGAGCTTTATATAATTATTACTTACATTTATTTTTATACCAAGACTTCTAAATAGTCACATAGGATATTGAATCATGACGTCAGAAACGAGAAATGACACGTTAATTTTTGTCTATTTTTACAAATGTTTTAAAGCGATCTCATCATTTTGTTTTATCCTAATTGTTTTTATTTATAAATATGGCACGTAAAAATTAAGTGTCATTTCTCGCTTCTGACGTCACAATTCAATACGGGTGTATCGATTACTCTGCAGGAGTCTTAAATTTATTTTTATGCACGAAGTACCACGCTCGACTCTTATTTGCCCTTTTCCTTTTGATTATTTTGAGTTTTATTAAAAGTCTAATATTTATTGATAACTATTACATAAAAAAATATTATACATGTATTCTTCGGTATTTGCAAAATTCAAATCAAATTATAATATATCTTTTCTTCATTTTACTCATTATCTTCTTCCTCGTGAAAATTGCATTCTTCGAGGAAATACTTATCTGGGAAAATAATCCTATTAGAAATTTAGGCAAATTAAGAATTGATTCTTAGAAATTGAGACATTTCACAAAAAGTTTCTTCTAGCTTTTTATAGGAATTTCTTAATAATATTTGTAATGTTGCAACGGATTTCGCATAAAGATAAAATTATAAATAGGTTTGTCTTTCTTCACTATTGATTCGTCTTTTGAGGCTGACACCCACGCATCCAACGTAGAACGATTGGCAAGTCGATATCACCTTTGCTGGTCTGATTTATCGAGGAAACAAGGTTGAGGTGTCACGGTTGAAAGAAACATAACCATAGAAAGAGATGTTTGGGGTCGTGGAAACATACAGTTTAGTAGGTTGACATGCAATAGGTTTGCATAAGATTTCATGACTGACTGAATCGTATTCGATTACTTTGTCATTTATGTTGCCACATTAAAATTCTTTTATAATGCTACTACGAGTAACACTTTCATGATAGGTAATATTATATTTAATATAAGCTCGCGTTAATATGAAAATTTATTTACATAACGATTAGTTAAGATATAATAATTGTAGCGTTAGTATAAATAAATATAAAATGTATGACTCATCTTCATTATAACTCATACAAATAGCAAATGGTTTTGGAGTAATGCCAACTTTTGTTTTTACTTCGAACTACTACTAGCTAAATAAGACCTATCTCGTGAACCATTTATCAAACTTCAGAGACTCCGCGGCGACATCGCGGCGTACGTTCACTTTCCTCAATTTCTGTAAATTTCGAATTCAGATTTCATTAAAGTGAGGCTCATTGCTAGAAGCATTACGTAGAAAACAATATAAAATTCTACTACTTATATCCTCGGAACTCTATTCGCCCTTTAGCGAATCAGGAACTATAGGCGTCGTGATATTCAAACATTTTTATTTTTCCGCCTCATAGTATGGACAGCTCAGAGTTCAAAGTAATAAATCGTGGACAATCCGCAATAGGACTGCTTTTACATTACGCCAAAATCTCGGTAACAATTGACAATATGGAAATATCCAGAGACAGAACTTTCTCAGGCACGATCATCTGCGTGTTTTATGAGCGTATGTTTTACGATTGCATTTTTCGACGAACGGCTTCGCGAGTGACCGACAGCTATTTGCGACCCATCTACCTTGTAACGGCTATGATGGCATGATTGTCAGGTCCAGATGAATCCGTCGACGTCACGCGAGCCCTTAAGAGCCCGTGTATACGCGATTATACTTTTCCGAAAACTGTCGAAAATTACTAGGTCCTACCGTGATGATGCATATGCTGGCGTGAATACCGTCGCAGTTAAATTTACGCGATGAATTTGATCGCCTTAAAAAAAGTTAGATGGAAAACGTCAGGAAAATACAACTAAAAAAGTTGCATTTTACATCGATTGATGATGAAGAAATTGCAGCTTTACATTAAAATACCGATTTCATCGCGCATAAATTTTGCAAATTGTAAAATGTGTTTTCTTGCATCTTGAATTAAATTGTAGCATATTATGTCTAAGATTAGCTGTGTTTTTGATTAATTATATGCGCCGGTTGCAACAAAGGCGATCGAATTTTTTAGGTTTGCTTTTTTCTTTAGCACTCAATTTTTTAACGAATTACCGCTCAAGTCCAATCAGCTAATTGAAAAACGATGAATCGCTATGGCAAGAACGTTGGGAGCATCATTAGCAAATGCGTTTCGTGATTGAATTTTTCATGTATCGCAGTATGAAACTTCACCGGCTGCCACTTCGTTTACATTCGTACACAGCTTATCGATAGCATTCTGCTGCTCCAATTAGCTGATTAAAATGCCTGTTAATGGATGACCGATGTATTTGTGATTCCTAATTAATTCGCGGCTCTTCATTAATATCTTTTATAATGCCGTAACATGATTAAACAAAATGTCCGTTAATGGCGACATGTTTCGTAAATCTAGATCGGCGAAGCACGCTGTAATTCTTGTAAATTATTCGTTGCATTTATCAATTAATGTCGGGAATCGCTGCATCTCTGCGAAGAATGACAGCGTACCATAAATCGTCAACAAATAACGTACAATGACGAATAAAATCAAATTCAATGTTTGTTTAGAAAACGTGTAATGTTTTCTCGTTACGATGCGGGCGCATGGCGTATCAAAATAATACAGCTCCGCAAGTTTACATTGACCGAGCATTAGCACAGTAAATAAATGTAATGAAAAACGAAACGTTTATTACTTTGATATGAGCTAAAGTTCGTGGAGCGTTTACCCGGCTGGACGTGTGGCACGTATTTCGTTCGGGTCTCACCCGCATTTTCATTCATCAACTGGCTGCCTAACGATAAATCATCTTGTCTGCCGATATAGAGACAGGTACAAATTTATTCAACCGTCTGCATATACGAGCGACACGATGCGAGTCCATCCGTTTCGAACGTGCATACCCTGTGTACATTATTAATTGAACGTGCGTGTAACACCAGGTAGGAAGACTAACGCGAAAAAGACCAACGTTTGTTTATTCCATTTTGAAACCTTTTATTACAAAGTTTAGACTGAAAAACGAGACGCTAACAATCTTTTCTATTATAATTTTTCTATATTGAAAACGATTATATACGATACATAAAATTATTGATATCATATTAATGAATTATATAAGCAAATAAATTGTATATATTTTATAATTTATATACACAATATATCATTCTTTTATTTCAAAAGTGATGCGACTTAAAAATTAAGTTTTTTTTTTAGAAAAGAGAAAAAACTATTTTTCACTTTGGCTGAAAATTATTAATTAATTAAACGATATTGGCAAAACAAAGATATTCTTAACATTTCAATTGTTATTTTCGTTTCACAACTCTCATAAAATCATTCTTTTTAAGTTGTGATGTTTTTTTAAACTATCCTTTTTGAGTTATGATAATTTTTTATGAAGTTAAGTTGATTCACTTTTTTGCATAAATGCATAAAGTGCAACTTTTTGATTTGGATAGTGATGTTTTACATAATTGAAAACATATTTAGAACAAAATTTAGTAATAGAATCAACGAATTCGACAGTAAATCATATATTTTTTATCTTTATTAAGTTCTGTTTTTGAAACACTGATAAAAATATCGCTATCAAATACTGATAAAAAGTAGACTTTAGCTTCTCCTGATTGGAACTGCTGAATGTACAAAATGAAAGTATCCCAGCTGATGTAGGGTGATGTTGGCTCGAGGATGACCAACGGCAATACAGAGAGGGTGGAAGAGAGAAAAAAAGGAAGAGGGGTGCTTTCGATGGAGGTGGCGTGGCCGAGGGTTCCCCTGCTTTTTCATAACCGAGACAAGAGAAGGGTTGCGCCAGACAATGGGGTCTCCATCTAAATTGTAAATTCTACATTGTAAAATTTTAAACGGCCGTTATTGCCCATCGATATGTGGCTATTGGTTCTCATTGCACAAAAGCTTTATTTGCGTCTAATATTCGTCGCTTTCAACTCTTTATTTATGATTCGTATTCATTTCGCAAGATAATACTCTCAATTTAAGAAATATCGTATTTGTGTAATTAAATTTATTCTTAATTATTCAATTATTTATATGAAAATAATATCTCATTTATTCATTAATTTTCTACTTTTGATATGACATTTGTAATTTCACTTGGGATTTTTGATGATAAAATACTATCTTTTTTTCTAGTCCTTGAAGATTTATGATTAAAAATGATTAAAGATGGATATTTAAATTCTATATATATATTTTTGTTCTTGATTTATATCTTAACGACAAGTTGACTAATTGTGCAAAAATAGCATAGTCTTTGAAAATAGAATTCGCCGTTTTTGAATGTGCTCTCGAAGAAGATATCGACGATCGTACTACTATATAAAGTCCACGTGCAGACAGGATGCAGCGACGTGAAAATCAGATGAAGACAACTTGAAATAGAAAGAAAAAGTAGGATGAACAGCACGAAGAGCGCCTGAGAGCGATCTAAACCGGTGTCACGGCAAAGCTGCAGAAACGACAGATCTATCGAAGCGAACAGCAAGAGCGTCGGAACGGCAGAGACGAAGAGAAGGAAGTCGAGTCGGGGGGGCGGAAGAAGATCAGTGAGGTCGCTCGCCGGATTTGCATTTTGATAAGAAATCTCGCGGAAAGTTTCTCCGATCTCCGTCGTTCCCTATTTTATTCTATACCATCCTCTAGTATCCGAAGGATAGGAGACGTCTTCTTGCCCTTCTGCTGTTGCCTTCTCTCTTCCTCCCCTCCATCTTCCACATTCCGGTCTTATTCTTACCTCATTACGCTGGATTAGCTTATTCCGGGCGTCGCTAAACCCAGCTACTACAACGGGGAAGTTGTATTCCCGTGGAAGATGTCAATTAAGGCGACGCGATGCGACGAGGGAAAACGCGAAATGAACTTAGGAGCAATCACGTTTTGCAATCGAAATCGGACTCTAATCTGAATTTTTTTTTCTCCCGAGAAAATCGTGCACGATCCAGTTCATAAAGCGTTTCCTTTGTTCCTTTGTCCGTAGACAGATTAGAAAAATGATTCAATCATTTGATCTTGTTACGAGACTAAAATAATATTGTGAATGTTACTATAAACATTTTTCTTTTTTTCTCCTAGAGAATTGTAATGTTTTTCAATATTCTATAATATCTTACTTAATTCGAACGATAAGATAAATTTACATCACATCTATGAGAGAGATGTAATAAATAAAAGAATCTTTATTCTGAGCCTTATACAAGATAGTTGAATTAATAAGAATTGTTTTCTTGAGTTTAATTATACATTCAGAAATGCACTCGTGAAAATTATCTTTGAAATGTTATTCTAGTCACGTATACTATACTTGCTTATTGGAAATATGAAGATATTTATTTAATTATGAGAGTGGAGCGTTTATTTCACTATAGCTATTATCATCGCCATGGTTATTGAATAAAGTGTTGCGCATCACGAATTTTTCGATATAAAAAATTTAGGTCATCGTAGATCTCCCATCGTGTTCTTGTATAGAAACTTCCATGATCCCGGACGTCTTCATCCCGGGGTCCATACTCTTTCTTCATCATACTCGATTAGATTAACCGGCATGCCATTGGACGCAGTTTTCGTTATGAAAAGTTACGATCTCGAGAAAGATGTCAATTAAAACTTGAGGAAAAAAACTTCGTCGGAGCGTCCGGTATAATGCGGAAGGAATAAAAGCCAGCTTTTTAGCGAACATCTTCAATGATGAACGGCCGAACAAAGAAAAGGTGAAGGAATATTAATTTCTCCCTCCATTTTGATCTTGCACCTTCTTGAATTCTATTTTTTTTTCTATTTTTAACTTATCGAATAAACTTATTGATGTTGTTGAATCTACAAGTTCTTTGTAGGGAAAACTGTGATATAGTTCCAATTAATATTATTTTTTATTGCAATAAAATATACTTTATAATTTTTGCAAATAAATATTGGAATACTTTTTTTTAAGTGTGTAGCATTGAAATTCGAACTCGAGGAAAAAATATCCTGTTCTATCTGTTGTTGACTTTCAATCTCTGATTCGAAACTTTCGACAAAATTCTTAATTATTCGTCAACGAATCGTCAGTCTGATCGTCGATTTCAACAGATCGCTGGACACTTTGCGCTACGGATGTTTCGCGGCAACGAGGATCGACAGTCAGTCACCTCTGGCATTACAGAAGACGCATTATCGCGCGACGTCGGCTTTCGTTACTATCGGCATTATCTATTATCGGCAGCGACGTTGACGTACCGTCCACCATCTCGCCAAACATGGTAGCAGCAATCTAGCGATCGAAACAAGAAATAGACGTGACACAACAGGTGTAATGGACGTTGTCTTCTGAATTTATATTGAGTTTAGATATTTATTTTTTTGTATTTCTATATTTTTACTATATTTATATATATATATATATATATATATATATATAAAACATTTTATTATATATATATATATATATATATTTATATAAAATCTGTCATATATGTATTCTAAACGATTAAGAATATATATATTTTTTTTACATTAAGATGTCAAAAATACGAAGAAAAGCTAACTGCGCTGTGTGTATTTGTTTATTTATTTTACTTATATTTTGTGCATTTCAAAGAAAACAAAAATAGAAATTTTCGAAAAAGTAAAATGTTCAATTTTTACATAGCTTGATTTTCATTAAGCGATTATTAGATTAGGAAACAAGATTAAAGTAATATATTGATCGAATCGTTTCAATTTCACATTTATCTATTGTTGCAACATTACATATTCAAATTGCGAACGTCACGGCGTAGGAAGTTGAAACTAATATAAACCAGAATGTAAACCAGAATTTTGCATAAAGTTATCGGAGGAAGGAGAGGGAGGACAGTAGACGGACAGTATGCGATACGATATAACTCCTGGCGAACGTGCCATCCGCAAATCCTGTTGTTAATCCGCCGACAAATTCGACAGCGTCCCCCAATCGCGAAAAACCCACAAACCGAAGGGTTGAACTTACGAATGCCGTTCGACCCTCGCTTCGGCTGCCGCGCTCTTCTGGAGCATTTTTTTCCCCCCCCGTACCGTTTTGCGCGCACGCGTTTGATCCACACATACACGTGAAGCATGCGATCGATGGCTGAAAAACGCAACCACGCTGCTGCTACCATTGCTGCTGCAAACCACCCCTCTCACTATGGTACGCATCCTCACTGCAGGACACCCCGTTTCGCTCTCGGCGATCCGCCATTTGTATTAATGAACGCGATCGCTCGGTTTTGCCACGCATCCCCGGACGCATTGATAGGTCTCGTATCGGTTACCCACGGGCGAGAAAAAATAACGAGAGAGAAGTGATGCGCGCAGCTATAACGTTCCCGGCATTTCGGATTGTTTATTCGACCGAAATGGAAAGGCATCTCGTAATTGTTGCCACGCAAGAGTCCATGCGAGTGACGACTTTCATTAAATGAAAGTATTCGCCGCGGTCTCCGTCGGTGCTCGAGGAAACAACTTCGCGGACATGAACTTCAGATTTGCGGCGAGAGAAAGAGATGAGCTCTGTCGCGTTGCACGGACGCATTAAAAAGTAATTGCGACATTTGGAGCGCAATAACAGCATAAACCGCAAAAAGGACTCGCAGTCTTTAAAGTAAAGCAGTCTTTAAAGTTTAAGCTAAATGAAACCGTGAAACACGGATGCGTTTTATGTTTACAGAACGCATGTTTAACAAACGATTTAATAGTACATAATATTTAAAATATAGTCCACATTTCAAACATATTCTATATCCTATATGAAACAGACAATTTTTCCCCGAATTCAAATTAAATGAGATTTATCGATAAAAGACGATTTAGAAAAATTAGGAACTGAAAGATATGTATAGGGCAAAAATGTACAATCTATTCCATACTCCAAATATTGTTGTATGTAACGGCAATCTATCTGCGGTAACAATCTGTCTAAATTGTGTGAATTTTCATTGCGGTTGAAGATCATCAATGGCAATCTCGATGTCGCGATTCCATCAGACATAGTGCAGCAGCAATATTGCTATTGCGTATGTTTCGAATAAAATAGCTATTTGGAAATTCCATGCTATGCTGTTAGTTTGAAATTTCGAGAAATTGCAATACAGCTTATCCATTGTAATATACACACACACACACATACACATACACACGCACGCACGCGCCACGCGCGCGCGCGCGCGCACACACACACACACACACACACACACACACACACACACACATACACGCGCACACACACATACACGCGCGCGCGCGCGCGCTCTTCCTGGTGAATGTCCGACACTTTGAAAAATGGTGATGCTTTTGGCTTCCCTATTCGAAAGGCAAAAAAAAACAGGAGAGTATGGAAACAATGCTCCAATACGGGGAGTGGATCAATGAGAGAGAAAAAGAGCACCCCGCGAGAGGGATGAAGAGGGCGGAGCTGTTTTACATGGAGCCATTCACCCTTGGTAGTACTTTGTGTACACCCTCGTCTATATCCTTCATCCCCGTGGCTTATTTTCGACGAAGAAATCCCCTTGCTTCGATATTCGCACTGTCATGCTCACTAACAGTGCAAAATTCTTGGCGCTCTTGAAAATACCGTCGAGTAACCGTAGACTGACTTTTAGAATCTTTCAGTATCATTTATGCAATTATGCAATAGCAACATAAAATAAGCAAAAAGAGTAATATTTTAGTATTAACTAAAGACTTGGATGAATATATTTGATTTTTAATTGTATGTTAATGTGATTGCGTTAGGTTAAAAGATTAATAAGTAAGATCTGTTGCCTGTCAGACGATATTCGATCTTTCTAGGTTTTTGAAAAATATCTAATATTACTAAAAATATCTAATATTATTAAAAGATATCTAATAAAAAATATCTAATATTACTACAATTTAAATTTTTTATAAAAATTTATTTTGAGTGGTACACATTTATTTTCTCGTCACGTTCAGATATTTCATCGATCGTAAGTTTGGATTATTCGACGCGACAAAAACTAATCTAGAAATGTTACAGAAATGATCAACATAATGACGAATTAATTATTATTCCACATTTCTAATATTTTAAAAATAGCAAGAAGAGATTTAGAAAACGATAAAGATTTTTTGCCTTTTATAATTTAATCTTTTGTTACAAACAATCGCTAAAATATACTTAATTCTCAGTAAATAATTGCTGCTATGTTGACATCAAAATAACGTATAAGATTTATTTTTGTTGTTAAAATGATGATAAATAATGTCAGCTTATTTATTGGATTGGTGTTAAATGACTCAATGATTCAAACGAATTTCTGTGTAATTTTCTCAAAAAATTAATTTCTTTAAATATCAATTTAAGGATAAACCACTAAAGGCATTGGCGGTGTACAGATTTAGGGCATTATTGGACATTGCTAGTTAACTTAAGAAAATCGTTTATTATAATAAGTAGTATGATTATGCATTATTAGAGCATTAATGGGCACTATTAAGGCATCAATGGGCATAAAAATTGGGTACATTACTGTGCATTGATGTACATAATTTTGGTCAGCGGTTTATCCTTTGCTAATTTAAATATGTTTTTATATAAGTGCCTATATAACAATCGATTAAAGGATTACAGAAAAATTAAGTCAAATTTTAAAAAAATACGTATCAATTCGAGGGCGCAAAGAGGTAGATATAAATAAAAAAATATTCAAATATTTAATTTCAAAATAATTATGAAATGGTTATAAACGAATTGATTTTTGATAGTAATTTGTAACTTTAGGATAAAATATTTAACAAAGAAAGTTAGTCTCCACTGGAAGTATTGTGAGACGATGTGCCATCCCTCTTCCATCGATAAAATTAAGTTAATCTTTTCGCCGACTTGGTACTTTCCCTCACCTTCATCGTCTGATTTATCGCGTAATATATTCGAGCGATTAATCGTCCTGTTTTAATCTTGTCACGATGCTTGGACTCAGACTAAAGCGAGCGTAAATAATTGAGCATGTCTCGGCGTCCTCAGGAAAATTTCAATGCCTAATAGCCCCTTTTCGTTATTTTTAGACGTGACGTTCTAAATTTTTTGCTACTTTAAGCTGGAAGCCGCTTAAATATTTTGCCTACCTTACAAGAAATATCTTAAGCGTTATATATTTTTATCGAACGGAATTCCGCGAAGAGGAACTAATACGGTAAAATGAAATCGAAGATTTCGTACAAATAAAAATAAAGTGACAAAAAAATCTCTTCCAGTAAAAAAAAAATAATCTTTCATTAAATTTTAATCCTATTAATAGAAGTATATAGAAACAGGAATATATGACATAAATATGTAACAAAATTCTTTTGTTATATATAAGAAATTTATCGTTCGATGTATTTACCAACTCTGTCTCGGTAAATCAATCGACAAATTGTTGAGTCATTATTAATTTGTTTATTATCTTCCGCTTGTCATCAGTTTTAATGATTTATGTTTTATGGAACAAGTAAACGATGATTTTGCGCGTTGATATACATTTTTCATTATCAGCATTCAAGAAACAACAGTACAGATTTAATTTCTGGCTAAATAAAAAAGAGGGTGAAGGTTCTGCAAAAGGAACTGTTCTTTTCTTTTCTTTTTTTTTTTTTTTCATGTATATCTTGCCTCTTAATGGAGAAGTAGCGTTCGATTTTCCGCATGGAAGAAGCGGCTCTTAAATATTCAATCTGCCAACTTCGTTGGTCCACGTTCATCTTTCGTCTTTCTTTTTTTATCTTTACATCGAAAAAAAAACGCTTTTTCTTTAAAATGAAAAGAATTTTTTTATTCTTTCTAATATAGAAGTTAATATAGAAGTCAAGGTTTCGTTCTTTTTACAATCAAATTACAGATTTTAAGAATATCAATATATGAATTATAGGTATGTTTAACTTTTATGTAATTTTTCCAATATTATTATAACAAGGTTGAATATTTATTATCATACAACATAAAATTACGCATGAATAAACACTGATTCATTTTATTTGACTTATCTTTACTTGGAGAGGAGAGAAAGATTTAAACAAGAGTATTTAAAACAATTTAAAATAATTTTTCAAATATAAAGATATATATAAATATCTGGATCTAAATATAATAACGTTCTACAATATTAATTATCTTGTATTTCATGTGGAAAAGGAGCTGCAAAACAAAGTTTATGTACGCGATCTTTTTACATCTTTTCATTAATCTTTCATCGAGTGAAGTTTCGGCATTCAAAATAAGCGGAAACTTAATTGTATTTTAACTTCAATTTGCATGTGAAAAGTACCATCCATTGGGACAATGAAAGGAATAAGATTTTTTTTCGCGTCACGGTGTTTCTTATGAATTGAGAAGTTTTTTTTTCTCTTCGACATGTATAGTGTCATTATATGTCATTTACATTTGTAAGTGTATAAACAGTCTGAACTTATACATGTACTCGTATGTTTGCATATATATAATATAATATTACATCACGTATCACAGATATTGTAAAAAAATGATGTCAATATAAATGAGCACAGCAATGTTTTTTCTCATTTGTTCTCATTGTTGTTTTTTCTCATTTGTTTCTATTTTTAAAGAATCTCATTTTAATTAGTCTACGAAATTAGTTTTGTCAGTATATAAAAATAATTAAGAATATTGGTAGGTAAATAAATAAAGAGACATAAGTGAATAAAAAAAGAATGAGAAAAGAAAGAAAAAAGGAAGAAAGAAAAAGGAAGAAAAAAAGAAATGAAGAATTTTTTTAAGAAACCGCGATGTTATTTAAGGGTTGTCGTTTGATGAAATGAGTTTATTTAATGAGAAACATCCCAAGAATGTTAAGATTTTGTAAAAACAAAGTCTTAATTTTTTTCTGTACATTGTACATGTGTAAATAATTTATTAAGAAATATTGATTTCTTTTTGAGATTCTGCACCTTTATGAATTTTCTGCAAATATAAAAATATTGTAATTATATTAATTTTGATCAATTTAAAAAATATCCGAATAAAATTTTATTTGATTAAAATATATTTATTTATTGAAACATTCATTGATAAATTTTCACTAAAAATGGAGGAAAAATGATATCTAGTAAAAGTTAAAACTTTATACTTACGTAACATTGATATTTTCATTAATATAAAGCTTTTTATTTGAAAAATAATCGTTGTATAATAAAATACACTTTTTCTGCAATGTATTTTGATGCATTATAGCAAATTACTATAATTTATGTGCCGCTTGTACAGATACAATCTTATCATCTACCAATTATCTTCGAAACTACTGGTTCGATTATTATTTAATCCATATCCATCACTCGCTTCGTATAACTATAATATCTATACGTCAAAGGTACATTTAGCACTATACTTACCTACATCAGTTGCATGAATCAATTCCTATCAGAAGTCTTGGGAAATCTAAACGTAAATGATATGTTGGATAACGTTAAATTTCAAACTTTGTTTTACAAAAACATTATTTTTTATCACGTAAGAAAACTGCAAAAATACGACGATAGTATGAAGTATGACGAATTTGATAAAATCAATAATCTCTGATATATTCTGAAAGTTACTTATTCTGGAAGTACTGTCTGGAAGTAATTCTTTCAGTTAGTAATATTTTAGTAATATTTTACTTTGTTTATTTTATCTAGAATTCGCTTTGCTAATTTCAGTCTAAGAAATTTAGTCTAATTACTTAAGCACATTAAGTTTTCACTTTTAAAATCTGACTTCTAAAAGATT
>Ga0157364_1002812_pt1 | contig 16570 bp, 16 predicted proteins | sample AttsexASBM2_FD_111476 | JGI IMG/M metagenome (GOLD analysis project Ga0157364, IMG submission 111476) | Fungus gardens microbial communities from leaf cutter ant in Ribeirão Preto, State of São Paulo, Brazil - Atta sexdens ASBM2 | ecosystem: Host-associated > Fungi > Mycelium > Unclassified ... | reverse complement strand
GTTGATGCTCCTACAGAGGATAATGATAATGCTGAAGAGGAACCATATATAGTAGAAAACCCGACGCTAGTACGTATAAAGATCGATTTAATATAAAAACAATTCTATATTTGTTAATCACAGAAATTCAATTTCATTCTATGATCATTGTTTCATTATTTTTTTATCAGGATTTGGAGGTATATGCCAATAGTTATACTGGACTCGCAAAACTACACAGGCTTGTATATATCGCTGATCATTGTCCATCGTTACGAATAGAAGCATTAAAGATGGCAATTACTTATGTGATGACTACATATAATGTTGGACTTTACGTAATGTTGCATAAAAAGCTTGTGGAAGCTATGGGCTATACTCCTGGATTACCAGATATAGCGACACAGTCAACCTCTCAGGATATGCCAACAATGGATCAAACATGGGTAGAGACTCGATCTAAGAAGGCTGCTCTTAAGTTAGAAAAGTTCGATACTGATCTGAAAAATTACAAGAGCAACTCTATCAAAGAGAGCATACGAAGAGGTCACGATGATTTGGGAGATCACTACTTGAATTGCGGCGATCTCGTTCATGCTTTAAAATGTTACTCTAGAGCACGAGATTACTGTACTAGCGGCAAGCACGTTGTGAACATGTGTTTGAATGTAATCAAAGTTTCTGTTTATCTACAAAATTGGTCTCATGTACTTAGTTATGTCACCAAGGCTGAAAGTACACCAGACTTTCCAGAATTACATGGTAAAGACAACAATCAAGCGATAGTTACAAAGTTAAAAGTGGCAGCGGGTTTGGCAGAATTGGCAACAAGAAAATATAAAATGGCCGCAAAACATTTTTTACAAGCGTCTTTAGATCATTGCGACTGCCCTGAATTGCTGTCCCCTGGAAATGTAGCTCTTTATGGAGGACTTTGTGCTTTAGCAACTTTTGACAGACACGAATTACAAAAACAAGTTATATTTAGTAGTTCCTTCAAATTATTTCTAGAATTAGAACCACAACTCCGAGATATAATTTTCAAATTTTATGAATCAAAATATGCATCTTGTTTGAAACTGCTCGATGAGATAAAGGATAATATTCTCTTGGATATGTACATAGCACCTCATGTAAACCTGTTGTATACACAAATTCGAAATAGAGCCTTGATACAATATTTTAGTCCTTACCTAAGTGCAGACATGAGAAGAATGGCGACTGCATTCAATAGAACTGTATCTGAATTAGAAGATGAACTCATGCAACTTATTCTCGATGGTCAGATTCAAGCTCGTATAGATTCACACAACAAGGTGAGAGATTGCATTTGATTTACATTTAACATTTTATATTTTTCTTCATTACATCAAGCATCTATCCAGAAACTCGAGCATTGTGTATGATTATAAATCTTCTAAACTTTCAACTTGCAAAAGAATGATTATGTTCTGATATATATTGTCCTAATATATATATATATAATACTAAATATATATATAATACTAAAAATTCAATTTATTTATATTATATAATCAAACAAGATATATAATCACCTTTAGCAGTGCGCATTGAATTCAATGCATTTCAGTAAAGTTATTATTTATTTAATAAATATATCATTGTACATACGCTTGATGCTCCTAAATATCTTTAGACATTTATAAATTGTGTGAGAGTATTTTAATAATGTATTTTAATAAATTATTAAGAAATATATAGATTTAATTGTGCAATTGATACAATTATTACAGATTTTATATGCAAAAGATGTCGATCAACGTAGCACCACTTTTGAGAAATCTATGAGTGTTGGAAAAGATTATCAGAGGCGTACTCGTATGTTAATCTTAAGAGCTGCGATGTTAAAACAACATATTCATGTGAAGGTGAGACTTTTTTTGCAATTATATTTTCTCATTGTTAGTATATCAACTATAAATTTCATCAAAAAAAATCTTGTTTATCATTCTATTTAAAAGTGTTTTTGTCATGATAGAGTCCTCAACGGGACAGTACACAAGGAGGTGAAATGTCAGTAGCACCTGGAAATGGCACTTTAGCTGTAAAAAATTGAAATTGTATGCGCATTAACTGGAAGAAGCAAAAATTTATATGCGTGTCTCTCTCTTTCAACTGCCATGTCCATCTAGGTATGAGAAGATAAGATTTCACTGTCACATTCGACATTGCGTTATTTCTGCAAAGTCAATGACCTGTACCTCATTTTCAACATATGTATAATATATAACATGTACACACTACACACACACACACACACACACACACACACACAAAATATACACACACAAGTTAATCAAAAAGAAATCAGACTAAGTCTATTAAAATTTGAATATTTTTTACATAATTTATATTTGGAATCCATATCCCCTTCAAAGTAGTATATATTGTTTTACATTGATTTTGTTGTACATTGATCTCATTGCTTCTATCATACCTCCTTTAGAAATGTCCTTTAGAAATCTTTATCTCAAATTATGTTAAAACATCTTTTGTGATTCAGCCTGGGATGTTCTTAATTCTTGATTGGAACACCGCTTCTTGAGATTCAATTTTATTGTAAAAAATAAAAAGAAAGTCGAGTCAAGCTAAATCCGGGTAGTAAAGACTCAAAAAAGTGAGAAAACTCAAGAGCGCAATGAAGATCATCCTAATTGTTTTTTTAACATTGAGGAAATCATGTACCAAGAATTTGTTTCTGCCAATCAGCCAATAAACGCAGATTTTTTTTATTGCAACATTTGAGATTGCGTGAAGATGCAAGAATTTAGAACTTAGAATTAAGGACATCCAGAGTGAATCGCAAAAAGTGCTTTTAGACAAAGATTCCAGAATACATTTGAGGAGACATTATGAAAGCAATGGAATCGTAATAAAATTAGAAAGAAATTTGAAGGTGATGAAAGATCAGACTTAAATTAGGTAAATATATTTAAATTTTTATAGGACTCTCCTGTTTCTTTTTTATTGACTTATGTACATTATTGCTATGTTGCGTTGTTTTAAAAGAATAAAAATGACTTTATCTCCAGTATGATTAATAATAATAAAATCATAAAAGAGGAAATTGTAATATAAACTAATTTCCTGATTAATTAATACAATGTGGTCTCTTGCAACAAAATTATATTAAAAAATCATAAATCTTAAGTTCCTCTGTATACAGTGCGATGTGAATAAACCTAAGACTTTAATATACTCTATTAAGATTTAAAATAATTATAAATAAATTTATTGCGTTAACAGCTTTATGCAAGTCTATCATCCTTATACAATTTGTTTTATTTTCTCGTATCTTCTAATTCAATAAAAGAGATAAAATTTTCAATTTTTTTATATAAATAATGTTTAAATATTTATCAAATAAAAATGTTTTATATACATGCGAGTAAAAAAAATACTGAATGGTATAGATTACGTTATTTTTCAACAGCATTACAATCCGAGTTGAGCCTTAATCTCTTGGAGAAAAGTAATCTCGTGTTTTGATTTTCTCTTATTCCGTTACAATTGTAATAATTTTTATAGGAAAAATAAACTCCTTACCCACATTGGGTAATTATATGCGTACTTTCCACTTAATTTATAACTGCTGGCGCTGCACACAGAACTCTGCTTTGCTTCGTCACGTGAGAAAAAGCAGAGCTATCATTGGAGATCACTCATCGTGTTCAGTATGCAGCAAGCATTTATTTCGCGTATCCGGAAGTGACTGACTTGAAACGCGAGTTACACGAGAGGTATATGTAGATCGCGCCGAGTGCATTTAATCGATATGGATGGTGGCAACATACGGGATCTTGTCGGTCATGTATAAACAAGTCGTGTGTATTTTCTGATTGACGGTTGACGGCGAATGGGAGATAAGTCGCAATCAAGATACTCACATCGCATGAAAAATCGGGACACGTTTGTTACTCCTTAGCTCTTTCGCGAATCTCGCGACCGGATGTGTCGTCATGCTGTGTTGGCCAAGTCGGGATGACAGACTTTATACATTAACATCCTAACCGCTAATCAGAGTACATAATTATTTTTGCGGCTGGACGTGAACGCATAAACGTCCAAACATGGTGTTGGCGGATCTCGGACGTAAGATTACGTCCGCTCTACGGTCGCTCAGCAATGCGACCGTCATCAATGAAGAGGTGAGTTTATTTAGCAACCTATCCGCAATACGCATGAAACGACTTCCTCAAGAATGATTTGTAAACAAAAAAAAAAAAGAAACTCGAATGATATGATTCCGTATCTTCCTATATGTATTCGACGTTATTTCTCTTTAGACAGCGCACTTGAAAATTTATTTCTAACAATATTGTTGTACGTGTCGAACTTATGTTTACATTCACAGCTTGAATTTTCCATTTGTCCGAGAACGTTGACAATATTGTACGCTGTAATCAAGAGATACAATGAATTTTAGAGGATTATCCCTCTATTGATTTTTCAGAAATAATTTGATTAGAACTTTTGATTTCTTATATATTGTAGTGTTTATATTATATTCTGTTCTTTTAAATATAACTGGGTGTTTTTCATTTGGTGACACAAGTTGACAAAAGTGTTAGTCTATCTTTGTTACTCATAGAAGACCTGTTTTTTTTATTTCTGTACTGTCTAAACTGGTGCATAGTGCAATAAATTGAAGTGAAACAAATATAGATTTTAAATATCAAGAAAGATAGAATGATACTTGTGTCGAGTTGTGCTATTAAATGGAAAGCACATTAGATTTGTATCATATAGCTTTATCAATTAACACTAATATTTCGACAGGTTTTAAATTCTATGCTGAAAGAAATATGTGCAGCATTACTTGAAGCTGATGTAAATATTAGATTAGTGAAAAAATTACGAGAAAATGTACGTAAAGTTATCGATTTTGATGATATGGCTGGTGGTATTAATAAAAGGAGGATGATACAGAGCGCAGTTTTCAAAGAACTCGTGAAGGTTAGTTTATCATTTGATTTCTTACAAAAATTTATAATGTTGAAAGTATATTCCAGTATTTGAAAATATATTGACAGTTTTTTTAACCAATGATTCTTTTTTAGTTGATTGATCCTGGTGTCAAAGCTTATCAACCAGTAAAAGGCCGTCCTAACATAATTATGTTTGTTGGTTTACAAGGATCAGGTAAAACAACCACTTGTACCAAACTGGCGTATCATTATCTTAAGAAAAATTGGAAGGCGTGCTTAGTATGCGCTGATACTTTTCGTGCTGGTGCATATGATCAAATAAAGCAGAATGCCACAAAAGCTAGGATACCATTTTATGGGAGGTAAATAAAGAATAGAAAATATTTATTACAATCTATGTTATTATATTACTGCAAGATTATTGTGTTATGCTAACAATTTTTAAATTTAGTTATACAGAAGTAGATCCTGTAACAATTGCACAAGATGGTGTCGACATGTTTAAGAAGGAAGGATACGAGATTATTATTGTAGATACAAGTGGAAGGCATAAACAGGAAGAATCATTATTCGAAGAAATGTTACAAGTCGCCAATGCTGTGGTAAAATTATAGCACTTTTTCAAAAAATAATGCATAGAGAAAAGAAATTTTTTAAATACTAAGTCTTTGCATATTCCAGCAACCAGACAATATAATCTTTGTAATGGATGCAACGATAGGTCAAGCTTGCGAAGCACAGGCAAAAGCTTTTAAAGAACGTGTTAACGTTGGTTCCATCATAATCACAAAATTAGATGGCCACGCTAAAGGTGGTGGAGCACTTTCCGCGTAAGTTCTTTTTTTCTAATTTCTAGTTTAATAATTTTATATATTTTTTGTTTTTTGTAATATGTTTATGCAAATTAAACAGGGAAGTTATTTCATTATACTTCTAGCATAAGCAATTGCATATAATATATATACATATAATGTTATATATATATAAGTTTTATATATATATAATATTATATTAGGTACCGCTGAAAGTTTGTATTGTTTTTTCAAGAAATGTTTATAGGAAAAGAAACAATATTGGGTTGTCCAGAAAGTTCGTCCGATTTTGAAGGAAAATTCAAACGCAGAAGATTTAAATTTTAGTATACATTTATTAAATTTAAATCTTTTGCGGCACGAACTTTCCGGACAACTCAATACAAATTTTCCACGGTACTTAATACATGTATTATATCTTATATGAATTATAATATACATACTATATAATATATATTTTTGTGCATATATATATTTTTTTTTTCAGTGTTGCAGCGACACAAAGTCCTGTAATATTTGTTGGTACAGGAGAACATATAGATGATCTAGAACCGTTTAAAACGAAACCATTCATTAGCAAGTTGCTAGGTATGGGAGATATTGAAGGTCTTATTGACAAAGTAAATGAACTCAACTTAGACGATAACGAAGAATTACTTGAAAAAATCAAACATGGTCAATTTACCTTACGAGACATGTACGAACAGTTTCAAAATATCATGAAGATGGGACCATTTTCACAACTAATGGTAAATAATATTTAAAAATAACACTCGTGCGTGCGTGAGTGTGTGTGCGCGCGCGCGCGCGCGCGCGTGTGTGTGTGTGTGTGTGTGTGTGTGTGTGTGTGTGCATAGGGTGTTTGGAAATTAGTGATAAGTCTTTCATAGAATGGATTAAACTGAGAAGAGGAGTCCTCTACCATTTTGCAATTTTCGCAACAGCTAACAAGATAAATTGCTAAAAATTGCTGAAAATTCGTCTTTAATAATTTTTTACTTAAATACTATCAACTTTACATAAAATTGTTTATTTTCTTCTCAAAGAATTCTATGAATTTTTCAAAATTTTTTATCAACTTTTTAGCACTGCATTTTCTCATTTTTACCAACATGAGAAAATACGGTATTGAAAAATTCTGAAAAAATTCTTAGAGTTCTGTGAGAAAATAAACAATTTTCGTCTCTTGCAGTTTTTTTTCTGTAAAGTTGTAGTATTTGAGTAAAAAATTATTGAAAATCAATTTTCGGCAGTTTTTAACAATTAATATCTTGTTAACTATTGCGAAAATTGCAAAATGATAGAGGATTTTTCTTTTCAGATTAGTCCATTCTGCTCCTCCGAAAGACTATCACTAATTCCAAACACCTTGTACATGCGAGGGTGCGTGCATGCGTGCGCGTGTATGTGTATGTAAAACTAATATAAAATATTCTTTTAAAATTTTATTGTATGTAGAATATGATTCCTGGATTTAGTCAAGATTTTATGTCCAAAGGGACAGAGCAAGAATCAATGGCAAGATTAAAACGACTCATGACTATTATGGACAGTATGAACGATTCAGGTTTGTTTAAAATGTTTCTTTTATATTGTTTCTCATAACAATTTATCTAATTTTTCATAATATTTACGTTTTTATTTCAGAGTTGGACAGTAGAGATGGAGCTAAGTTATTCAGTAAACAACCTGGAAGGATAATGAGAGTGGCAAGAGGTTCTGGTGTGACGGAAAAAGAGGTCAAAGATTTAATTACGCAATATACAAAATTCGCAGCGGTTGTTAAGAAAATGGGAGGCATAAAGGGTTTGTTCAAGGCGGGAGATATGGCGAAAAACGTTAATCCTACACAAATGGCGAAACTGAATCATCAAATGGCTAAAATGATGGATCCGCGTGTATTACATCAAATGGGTGAGCAATTTTGTACAAATTGAAATTTTAATGATTTTAATGATTTAAACAGTTTTGCAAGAGAGTTCTTCATAAATTTTGTTATTAAAGTTAAAGCATTTTATTCACTATAGTTCTGGAAAATACGAACCGTTTCATTATATTATAATGCTTTCCGTATTATTTTTTAATTTATTTCGAATTTTCCACTTTTGATCTCTTTTTCTATAAACACAGTGTATCTTTACCATAATTATTTTAGGTGGTATGCCAGGATTGCAAAATATAATGAAACAGTTACAACAGGGTGCGGCAGGTGGATTGGGAAACTTAATGGGAGGTTTCGGTGGTAAATCCTGAGATGAGGTTCCAGGCAGTGCATACTGCCGATAAGGACATTAAATACCATTACATCTCACGAAAAAGTTATCTGTCGTATCTGTCCTATCTACAATACCGGAGAAATTATATTTAAAACTTTTTGTTTACATACACATGCGTTTTATAAGTGATGGAATCATGAAAATGATGTGCAGCGATGTTGATAGTACATTCATAAACATCTTTCTATCGTTTTTTTAATCGCTCATCGAATCGTAAATATCTTTGGATGTAATGCAATAAATTATCAAAATACGCTATGAAATGCGTATCATAAGAGAAAGCTAATTTATTTCAACATTGTTCATAGCCCTCTCATCTATCCTTGTATCGTATATTTTGTTAGAAGATATTTATAAAAGAGTTTGTTATTTTTGTTGTTCTTTTAATATTAAATTTTAATATTAATATTAAATACTCTAACTACAAAAAAGTTTCAGTTGGTAGTATTGTTATCATAATTAAATAAAAAAAGTATATATGTTAAATGTATATAATTATCAATGTAAATATTCATATAAAGGAATGTATGTATTATTATAAAGAAATAAAAATTGGCAATGCAATTGTTTTTAAATTTCGGGTAAAACAGTTTCATATATTTCATACTTTATGACATTGGTATAACGAGAGATCAGTTAACATGGCTTGAATAATTATAACAATAATTATCTTATCTATATACGCAGTACTTGAAAAAATAAAATTGATTATTTACGAATTTAAAGTCTTATTCTGAAACGGACGACTGTTATACGCTTATTTATTATGGATAATATATGGCATTTTCGAAACAATTATATTTTTTCATTGCTATTACAGTGTCTCTTTTCAAAATTATTTAATAGAGAATATCTTAGAATTATTTCGCGGGTACCATTTGTTTGTGAAGCAATAAATAATATCATGTAGGAAACGTATATCTTTGTAATATATAATTTAACGCGCGTATATTTTTTATTCGACTCAACCAGGTACAAGTGCTATGCTCTATTACAGCATATAATATTGTGCTCGAAATATTTTAGCAACTTAATTGTACAAAAGAATCTTTGAGCAACTGAGGTAGAGTGTACATCAAGTAATATTAAATAGGAATGCGATGGAATGGATCATTTTAATGTAAAATGTCTTAAGCTTTATAATAATAATTAGATTCATTGATTGTATGTGTATGTTTTTAAAGTATTCCTATTTTATTACTTGTCTGACTCCTTAAATAATACTTTCGAGATGGTACGTGTCAAAGGAAATGTCTCATTTGTACCATAACAAGTGCCGTTCCAATCATCAACGTTTAAAGATAGAATCATGGCTCCTTTGAAACCATTGGTACGAATCCACATACTCTATAATACAAACGTTTCAATTAAGTTTATATTATTATATGTTACATTACACATTACAGATAGATTTTACAAATCTGCTGAATACTTGATGTTGTGTTATATAAAACGCGTACCTTGTAAGAAACGCTCTCCTCATTGTCGTAAGATATCCATTCCCTGTTTTTGAACGCATATGGCACACGACTTTCTTTATTAAAAACGCTCTCAGCTCCAGATTTTAAAAATTGACAAATCGTAGGATAAGATACAAAGCCTTTTACGCCAAGCTTTCCGAATCCACTAGCCGGCGCTTGTAAACCATGATTCACTGGATTGTCCAGTTTGTATGTGTGACCATAAGCCGGTATACCAATAACAATCTTCTCACGTGGCATTCCCTTTGCTATCCAGTATTGAGCAGAGAAATTCACATTTAATGTGGATAAATAGCCTGTCTCTGTACAACGAGGAAAGAGTGGGGCATTCAGATCTGTTACCGGGAAGTACCAAACGTAAAAATGATAATCATATGACATGAGATTTATAAAGTCAATGTGCCTGAAAAATATGACACAATTTGTAATATTATTTTTATGATTATGATAATCCATAATTATTATATTCTTATACAGTACATACTCTGCCATTTCAGGAATACTGTAACTCTGGTCCACAATGGCCTGTGGCGCTGCAACTGCAACTGTTAAAATCAATTTTTGCCCACTATGGTCAAATTCTTTTCGCAATTCTTGTAATAATTGCGCAAAATGTATTTTTTCACGCTCATCCGCCCCTAACCAGGCTGGAAACTCCCAATCAACGTCAAAACCATCCAAACGGAAAGTTTTGGTAATGTTTAATACTGACTGGATAAACCTGAACATAGGGACATGTTTATATTTATATATCTAGAATATGTATCACACATAGGAATGGAAAGTAGCATGGTGGACGTACTTTTTTCTATTCGCGTGATTTTTTACCATCTCGGAGAAACCATTATGGAGCTCATTGTTTCCGCCGGCGCTGATCATGACCTTCAAGTTAGGTTCGAGATTCTTTAAAGCAACTACTCGCTCATAAACCAGCGCATCGTCGCCTATGTCGAGCGTATTGTTCACCACGCCCGCAAAACCCACGATAATATGCGTACAAATATGAGGGTCAATGTGCGACGGACTGAGCTCCCACGACGTGTTCAGGTCCCCCGGTATTGTATAGTAGCACACGAGGACCTGGCTAAACATAGAATCAATTTCAAATAACATACATTCAGATTGCTGAATAGTCAAATATGTAAAAATCGAATTGTACAGGGTCTGTTATAAATTTTGATCAACAGAATGCTAGCAGAGTTTGTTAATATACATATATATATATATATATATATATATATATTCCATTTAAATGAAATATATTTAAGGGGATGTATCTCATCCATAAATGAGTTAATATTGTACTTTACAATAAAAATAAACTATATATGCAAAAGTTGTATAATTTTTAGTTAGTTATATAATATTTAAAACATTTTGTTTTTAAACACTTTTATGTAACATAGTTTGTTTTTAAACATTTTTATGTAACACATTGTTATCAGATTGGAGGACTTGAATGCATTATTTAGTTCCGCATGCATTATTGTCTTGGGCTGCCCAAGGATATAACAATAATGCATGCGGAAATAAATAACGTGCTCGAATCTTCTAATCTGATCATAAAATGTGTGACTCATAGTCATTTTCTGGACGTGATATAATTTATTTCTTTTATTTGTTATTTTTTAATATTAATAATTTAAAATATTGACAAAAGTCTCAATTTTTTGTATAAGTGTTATAAGAGTATTTAAAATTATTTATGTAGAAAAACTCAGTAGAATAATTAAAGATGTATTACACAAAATTTTAAAATAATGGAAAAATTACAGATTATTTTAGATACCATTTAAAAATAAAAATTCAGCGGTGATTTAGGACTTGGATAAAACATTATTTTAATAAAAATATTTTTTACCTATGCTCTAATAGAAATAAATAAACTTTGTTTATTTATTTATTTATTTTCATTACTAATAACTAATCTCTGCATTATAATGAAATTTTATATAAATCATTTTACATATTTAAAGTACTCATATAAAAAAATTAAAACTGACATTCATAATTGGATGTTATATATATAATATTTGAGAGAGTGCCGTCCCATGGACACCGAAAATGGAATCGGAAAATGAAATTAGAAAAGTGAAATAGTAGATTTAATCAATCAGCTCCGTTCTAATTTTAAATATCTTGGCTCCTCATGGGGCATATTTCTCAGAAATGTAAAATAATGACAAAAAACTTAGAATATTTATTAGTAAACTAAAAAACATCCTTAATAATTTTTGCTGTCAGATTAGGAATATAAATCAATTAATGCTTCGTTGACTAATTAGAAGAAAGAATTTTACAAAGTGACGAATCAAAGAATGCTTTAAAGCATTTGCAGCATCAAGTGGATCATATTCCATGTTGATAAACTGCTTGCAGAACATAATTTCAACATAGACGCAATTGATGACGCAGTATTCTGAATGATACAACTGCTAGCACAATGTTAATATATTCTGCTTATTAGATAAATATAAATCTAAAATGGATAAAAAATATCATATCTGTTCAGAGTCTCTTACCCGGTTGTATCGTGGCGGTGTTGTTCCGATGCGCTGACACTTGTGTTCCTGTCCGCATTCTGATTCTCCTTCGTCGACTCGGCGTACATCCGAGCCCGACGTAGCCACGTAGCAATCTTGGCATCGTCAATGTGTTCCTCGACGAATCTGTTGGTCCTCGGAGATTTTAGTAGGAGTATGCCGAACCAAGCGCGTGTGATAAACAACACTCCGACAATCAGGAATGACAAAGTGAGGCAAACGACCTGCGTTCTCCAGCGTGGTCTGAAAGCAGTATTTGTTTCGTATTCAATCTACATATAAGACGATCGGCTATGGAAAACCTGTCAGTCTAGTCGCGTTTATACAAATAACGACAAGTATGACCTTTCGCGTTGAGAGGCGGGGAAGTTTAAAAGTCAGCGATGACGTACATATTGCTTGTCATAGCGCGAGAAATCGATACAAATTTCCTTTATCTCTCCCCCTCTCTCTCTCTCTCTCTCTCTCTCGCATGTATTAATTATAAAATGACTATAAAAGCAGCTCCGAAAGGCGACGCATTCGCGTTCCGAGCGCTTTCATTTCGCAGAGACTTTCGATGTACTCACTGTCGTATGTTGGTTAGTAATTCATACTTGGCCTGTGGCACAGGTATTTGGTTAACCATTGAATGACTTATTATTTTTACTGCACTATCGAGCGCTCACGCCGAATTACTTTCCGCGCGAGAAAAGAAGACAAGAGGAAGAGAATTCTTGAGGAGCGCCGTAGTTGTCAGCTCGCGCGGCAATCTGATGATTCCGATGGACGCTTATAATGCTGTGCGTGATGCTAGTCGCGAAAAACGCGACGTCACGTGTACCCACACAAGTGATACACGCGTCGCGGAGAAGACGTTGGCGTCGTCGGCGATGATTGCACGACGATGTTTACAATCAGTTTACAATTGCATAAGCGCGGAATGGGCGTGTTCCGTTTCGTCGCGAGTTAAATGGGCCACAACGATATATATGCGCGCGTACATCGCATGGTACGACGGCGCGAAATGTTTTTGTTATTTTCCTTTTTTTTTTGTTTTCGTTACCGCTGTCGATTGGTTCGGAAATGCAGTCCCAGAGGGGGCGAAAATATCTGGGAGCGGTGCGAATGTATTTTTTTCATAAAGTTGTTATAATAATAGAAACATATATTTTTATAGGAATTAATTATTTATTATAAGAGAAAAGAGAGAATGTTAATTTTTGAAAGAGATCACGATTCCGGTTTTCGTTCACATTTTTTGAACAAGATTGCGATATAGAAAAAGAAACAAACGGAACCATCTGTTTTTATATTTGAACCAATAATGTACTTTGGAATTTGAGTAAAATAGATCCTATAGATTTATATTTGATATTTGGCGAAAGTGAGAGAAAGTCTAGTGCAGGAATAAAAAAAACTTTGTATCTCTTCTTTAGAAAATAATTCAAGAGGATAAAACAATTGGACAAAGATAAAAGGGCAAGAATCACTCTTGAAAAGCGTAGTAAATGAGAGGACTTTTTGAACATTTTCGATTTATATTAATCATAAATTGATTCATTTTCTGCCTTGCTTTTTTTTAAAAAATGATCATTTTCATAAATTAAGATTACTTTTATGATGAGATTTCATATATTGATATTACATATTTATACATGTGTATATATATATATATATATGTATGTATATATATATATATATATATAAGGTGTAGTAAAAAGAAATCCATTATTTTTCCATTCAATTTCATGCAAAAATAATGGATTTCTTTTTATTATACTTAATATTACATTTTAATCAGTTGTTAATTAAATTAGTTGAAAATATAAGCCACAAAATATACATTGTCATTATGTATAGCAATTATATATTACATATATATTGTATATTACATATATATTGTATAACATCATATTGTATAGCACCAGTTTCCGGAAAAATTATACTTCTGAATTAATATATAAATGTTAACTTATAAACATATATATATTTTTTTTATTAAGATATTAAAAAATAGACTAGAATACAAAAAGATATAATAAAATATTGGACAAACATAACACATATTTAAACCAGAAAGCTGCTTACTGAGCGATTATACATAATTGATTTTTACTTGCTGTGATAAACATTTTTTTTAGAATTCTTCATATAATTTAAAAAAAATTCTAATTTTTTCAAAATTTCAGAATTTTCGTATTAATTTTATAATTTTAGAAAATTTTTCAGATTTTTTGTATAAATTAAAATATTTTTTTTAATGGTGAAATTTTAGTTGAATACTTTGAACCGATCTTTGTATATTCCTTTAAAATCTGAAAAATTCTTGAAAAACATTGAGAATTTTTGTCAAATTAATCACGTTCAATCATTGAGTAAAATGATTGACAATTTTATCTGATAACGCTTTATCTAAACGCGGCCATTGTTTCTTTTTTTGTATATGTATTTCAATCAATTGAATCAATCTTATTTATGAAATTAACGTAAAACTCACGTAAGAAATTTATAATAAATACTTATTAAGTAATACTTATTAAGTAATACTTATTAAGTTTGGAATAGTAACCATCCAGTTATTTATATCGATGAACAAATCTGGCAACACATCATAATTCGTATATTAGCGGGATAACAGGATTTCATCCTCAGGTCTTGACAAACGCCGATAACGTTCCTGCGTTACTAAATATACAGATAAGCCTCCAAACAATACGAGCAGTAATCCTATAAAGTTTATCAATATTCCTTCACTGACGAAGGCTGAATATTTATTTCTGAAATTTCAAATAGAAAAATATATTTTTTGATTACTTATCATATTTACTAAGTCTATCGCTACTAACTGTAATGCAAAGATCGCTTTCTCGTTAAGTCCCAACAAGCATGAAGCAATTGCGCCCACAAAGGCTGCAATGCCAAAAAATACATGCAATGGCATATAAGAAGCCCGTAATGGAGTTTGCAATCCGGGATAAAGGAAGGAAACACATCCAGCGACCCACTGTAAACAAAAATACATTGACATATATGTCTATGAATACAAGATTGTCAGGCAAGTTTCATAGATTTACCTGACAGCAGAATAATATTACGGTAGTCAATCCAACCCAACTATGTAGAGAATACATATTTGGTATAGGAAGCGGAGCAAGATTGTGACTGTCGAAGACGGCTACTAAAGCGATCACCACTAACAATATAATAAACAACATTATTCCTGCATGAGTTAACTTTAGTCGCCGTTTGCGAACATTTCTTTGTGTTCTATAGAGAAGCATGGCTACAAATAGAAAATAGATCGTAAATCATATGTATACGAGCATGTATGTGATGTAGGAAACTTTTTATATTGTACCATTGGCATATAAAAATACAAGCCCTATAGTCATTAATAAAGGATGCCAGTTAAATTCGAGTTTTGGATTAGATCTCCATGAGAAACCTTGTCTATAATATCCTGTCCACACAATCATCAAGATTACAAGAAGTGCGCCACATCCCTCAGTAAGACTGAGAAGAGGAATGAAACCTTCCAAAGAGTGAGATTGAATTTGGGGTGCCTCTCTTATTTGCTCCATATCTAAAAATGTCTCATTATATGACAAAAATATCAATAAGTGTTAATAAATACAAAAAAAAATATTGATTAATATTGATGAATATTAGTAAATAACATTTAAAATAATATATAAAATAAATTTTACAATGTAGAGAAACATATGTTAAGTTTATTCTATAAATGTCTTACATTATATAAAGCTATGTAACTTGCTGTGTTGATAGAAACATAATCCACATTCAATTTTCTATCATCGCAGCAATTTTATCAAATTTCTGGCTTGTAAACATACCTACACATCTTACATATTCATATGGATAATTCGACACTTGCATTTTATGTATAAAATCCAAATAATAACGATGAATTTTTTTTTTTATATAGACATTAATCTATAGGAGCAACAGGTGAAAAACAGAAGACAAACAGATGATAAAAGATATCTTTATGTTTTTACACATACAAAAAAAATGAAAACAAAATATGAATCACCGTCTGTAAGAAGTTCACACACATTTAAATGATATCGATTAAGAGTGCATTTATAAAATAATATATAACAAAATAAATTAATTTCATACATGTGGATTGCATATAAATGCGACGTTTCATATTTCAGAAGTGTTATTAGATGACAGTGTACATTTGATCGCTGAATGATATGGAGAAACAGAAATTATTCAAATGATAGCTGTTACTATTATCTCTCAAGTAGACCAACACTCATCAGTATTAAATACTTAACGGCGCGATACGATAATTATTATCGTAACATTCGATATAAGGGGAGCTTTCAACAAACGAAATAAGCCATATATCGCACGTACTTACTCCTGATGCAATTCTTGTAAAATACTTACCGGATAAGATCAACAAGTATCACAAGACCTGCGTTCACATTGTGTGACGTCACGCGATAGAGAACATTATTGATTTTTTCTTCGAGATAAGAGAAGGCTCACCTGACACCTCTCACTTATACAAGT